>Ga0209541_10002290_pt1 | contig 36367 bp, 35 predicted proteins | sample RifCSPlowO2_01_FD_184027 | JGI IMG/M metagenome (GOLD analysis project Ga0209541, IMG submission 184027) | Groundwater microbial communities from Rifle, Colorado - Rifle CSP2_plank lowO2_0.1 (SPAdes) (version 2) | ecosystem: Environmental > Aquatic > Deep subsurface > Groundwater | place...
GCAGTTTTACTTCGCGCGACGGCGTTTCTTCGAATCAAGAAATCTATTACTTGCAATGGCAAATCTTCAACCAAATTATGTCAGTGAACCCAAAATTTTGCTTGAGGCGTAGCCGCCGCTTTGCGGCGGCACGGAGGCGTTCGCCAAAGTCAGAGATTTTTGCTAAAATATGTTCGAGCGTGGTTGTAAAGCCACACCAAAGTAATAAGTTAGAATTCACATTCGAAAGGGAGAGTTCCCTGCCCGCCATCCGGCTACGCCGTCAGGCGTAGGCAGGCGGGGATTCCAGCAGCGCCCACAAAAATCTCCAGTCACAAGAGTAGTTGATAACTCAATCGGAGAATTTCGCCCCACTAATAAATCCCCAATGAAATGGGGATTTATTAGTGGGGGAGGGGTGGATTAAAGCGAAAAAAGTTATGCACATTGTTCAGCGGAGATTAAGTGTATATAATAGGTATTAAAGTGTTAGGTTGTGGATAAGAGTGGTGAAAATAACTTTCGTGTACCGTGGTGCGAAAGCTCGGCAGTGCAATGTCGGAAGGATAAGAAGGTTGTCTTATCAATTTAGCTTACTATGCTGATCGGCGAATATACCCATACGATTGATGCCAAGAAGAGGGTAGCTATCCCCTCTAAACTGCGTAAAGAGATTGGTGAGCGAGCAGTTTTGACCAAGGGGTTGGATAGCTGTCTGTTCTTGTTTTCAATTAGCGAGTGGGAGGTATTCGCAGAGAAGTTGGGTCGGTTGTCGTTTGTCCAACAGGATAGCCGTAGTTTTGTCCGCTTGTTCTTGTCGGGGGCCGTGGAGGTGGAAACGGATCAACTCGGTCGGATTCTGATTCCAGATTACTTGAAAGAATACGGGCAGTTGGGAAAGAAGATTGTGATTGCCGGTTTGTTTAATCGTTTGGAGATCTGGAATTTTGATAAATGGCAGGCGCACAAGCATGGTGTCGAGGCGCAGGCCGATAAGATTGCGGAGAAGATGGGCGAGCTGGGAGTAATCTAAACCATGCACAAACCAGTCCTTTTAAATGCGGTACTACAATATCTTGATCCTCAACCGGGACAAAAGTTTGTTGATGCGACGGTTAGCCACGGTGGCCATGGTTTTGCTTTGTGGTGTTCAGTGCAACCGGGTGGCCAGGTGTTGGGCATTGAGTGGGATAGTGAGTTGGCCGACAAGTTGGTCAAACGGGCCGAGCACCTCGGTCTGAAAGAAGGCATCACAGTGGTGAATGATAGTTACACCAATCTAAAAAAGATCGCTGAACAATATGATTTTAATCAGGTGGACGGGATCTTGTTTGATCTTGGTCTGTCTAGTTGGCATTTAGATGAGAGTGGGCGCGGTTTCAGTTTTCAAAAAGTGGAAGATTTAGATATGCGGTTTAACCGAAGTACTACTTTGACAGCGATGGAGATTATTAACACTTGGCCAGAGCGAGAACTGGTGCGCATTATCAAAGATTATGGCGAAGAGGGGTTCGCGGAAAAAATTGCACGTGGCATAGTGGAGGTGCGACAGCAGGGAGCGATTACTACCACCGATGGTCTAGTCGCGGCGATTGAGCAGGCGGTACCGCATTGGTACCAACAAAGACGGCTCAATCCGGCTACCAAAACTTTTCAAGCTCTGCGCCTAGCGGTAAATAGTGAGTTAGAAAATATTGAACACGGTTTAGAGGCAGCGCTAAAAATTTTAAATATTGATGGTCGGTTGGCAGTAATTAGTTTTCATTCGCTGGAGGACAAGATTGTAAAAACCAAGTTTAAAGAATGGGAGAAAGCTGGGGTGGTAGTACTGTTAAACAAGCACGTGGTAAAGCCAGATTTTAGCGAAGTGAATGCCAACCCACGGGCGCGCAGTGCCCACTTAAGAATAGTAAAAAAAGTAGCCAACGAGAGGAACGCCTCGTTGTCCAGCTCTGAAACTAACTAACCTTCAAAAAAATAACAAAATCAACGCTGAGCAAATTTGGGCGAGTACAAATAATTGGGCGGCAGTTTTAAACTGCGCCTTGTTGGTGGTGGCCGCCGGCCTAGTTTTATACTATGTCTTTTTAGCTAATCGCTTGGTTACTATCGCTTACCAGGAAAAACAAATGAATAACCAACTGGCTGATTTAACCGTCCGACATGGTGATTTGGCGGCCCAACAAGCTAACACTTCAACTCTGAGCAATTTATCGGCTTTTGCACAAAATGCTGGGCTGGTGGAACAAGCTGTTCCGGATTCTATTTTTAGTGATACTAGTTTGGCACAAAATTAGTTATGTTAGGACGCTGGCGGGTAAACACCTTTCTCCTCCTCCTTTGTTTGGCGGCAGGAGGCTTGTTTTATCGGCTGGTTTTTTTGGCTTATCTCCAAGGCGATAGTTGGCGCCAGCGTTCGGATGCTCAATACGCCAGTCAGCAACAGAATAGTGTTGAGCGGGGTAATATTTATATTTCTGATCAATCGAGCGATGACCCATACTTGGTGGCTACTAATAAGTTATTTCCTTATATCTACGTTATTCCGAAATCAGCCCGTGATACTGAGACTTTAACCAGTAAACTGTCAGAACTTTTGAAAATATCGTCTATAGAAATTTCTAGTCATTTAGAAAACCGAGCCGACCCTTTTGAGGTAATCGTCCGCGATCCGGACGCAGAACAGATTAGCGTGGTGCAAAATTTAAATTGGCCAGAAGTTAAAGTGGGGCAGGAAGTACGCCGCTACTATCCAGCCGGTAATTTTTTAGCGCAAACTTTGGGCTTTGTTGGTTATAGTGGTGAGGCGCGTTCCGGCCAATATGGGGTGGAGGGCTATTACGACAAGATTTTGCGTGGCCAAGAAATCTCTGGAGTAAGCAAAACCGGTGATATTGTTTTAACCATTGACCGCAACATTCAAGCCTTTGCTGAAAAGGAGTTGAATTACTTGATGGAAAAGTGGCAACCGGAAAATGGTAATATTATTGTCCAAGATCCCAATACCGGAGCAATTCTGGCGATGGCCGGTTCGCCTAGTTTTGATCCTAATCGCTATCAATATTACCAACTGAGCGACTTTACCAATAAGAGCGTACAGGAAATGTTTGAGCCCGGCTCCTCTTTTAAGCCAGTTACGATGAGTGGAGCGCTCGATAAGCGGGCATTAACACCAGAAACCACCTATTTTGATGCTGGCGAGGTAGTGTTGAATGGCTATCACATTAAAAATTACAACGAAAAAAGTAATGGGGTGCAAACGATGTATCAGGTATTAGAAAAATCTCTTAACACTGGGGCAATGTTTGCTGAAGACCGGTTGGGAGATGAGAATTTTTTAGACTATGTTATTAATTTTGGCTTTGGCCAGCCTACCGGGATTGATTTGGCTGGTGAAATCGGTGGCGACGTCTCCAATCTTTATACTAAGCGGAAAATTAACTTTGCCACCGCTTCTTTTGGTCAGGGGATAGCTACCACGCCGATCCAACTGACTAATGCTTACTCCGCTTTGGCTAATGGCGGGAAGTTACTTAAGCCCTACCTGGCAAAAGTAATCACCGAGCCAGACGGTCAGAAAAAAATTACCCAAACCGAGATCATCGGTACCCCAGTTAGTGAACGTGCCACCCTGGATATTAAAAAAATGTTAGCTAAGGTGGTAGAAATTGGTTTTGATAAGGCGCGGGTAAAAGGTTATGACATTGCTGGAAAAACCGGTACGGCACAAATTGCTTCCAAGGAGGGTGGCTATTCGGATCAATTTATTCATGATATGGTGGGTTTTGCGCCGGCCTTTGATCCCAAGTTCGTGGTACTAATAAAGATGGAAAAGCCACAGGGGATCAAGTTTGCGGCCGATAGCTTGTCGCCATCGCTCGGCAATATGATGAAATTTTTGTTAAACTACTTCCATATCCCGCCTAACCCTTCTTCGCTTCGACCATAGCGTCGAAGCTACGCCGGGCAAAGCAAACAATCATGTTTAAATTATTAGCCTCGATATTAACTATTTTGGCACGAGCCCAACTGGCTAGATTTAAGCCAGAGATTATTGGCGTTACTGGCAATGTGGGAAAAACTACTACCAAGGAAATGATTGGGGCAGTTTTGTCTAGCCACAAAAGAGTACGTTTGAGTGGAGGAAATTTAAATAATGAAGTTGGTCTGCCTTTGGCGATTTTAGGAAATTGGACCGAAGAGTACTACTCCTCCGGTAGTAGTCCTTGGTTTTGGGGCAAAGTGATTTGGCGAGGAGTGCTGGATCTGCTATCGCCCAAAGCAACTAATTATCCCGAAGTAACAGTTTTGGAGTATGGCGCTGACCATCCAGGCGATATTGAGCGTTTGGTAAAGAATTTTCCACCCCAGGTTGCGGTGTTAAATGCAGTAGGAGAAATACCCTCTCATGTTGAATTTTTTCCTGATGCTACCAGCTTAGCAAAAGAAAAAGTAAAACTGATCGATGCTGTTAAAGCAAATGGGCTAGCGGTAGTTAATGGTGATGATGCTTTGGTGATGAAGGTGTTTGGCACACGCAGTGGCGAGAGTAAGAGGTTTGGCTTCAATCCCGGAACCGATTATCAGGTGTCGGCGTATCACATTAATATTAATATGAACAATAAACCGACCGGGGTAGCTTTTAATATTAATCACGACGGGGAGGTTGTAGAATTTAAAATCAATGGCTCGCTCGGTAAGGCCCAGGCTTTGGCGGCCGCGGCCGCGGTAGCTGTGGGCAAACGCTACGGCATTAGTCTGGGGCAGGCCAGTGTTGCTTTGGCAAAATACTCTGGTCCAGCCGGACGGTTAAAGGTGTTAGGTGGCATTAAAAATGCCACCATCATTGATGACAGCTATAATGCTTCACCAGCGGCCGTACGAGTGGCCCTGGAAGCGCTTGAGGGCCTGCCAGTTGGTCGCAAGGTCGCCGTATTGGGCGATATGCTGGAACTGGGAGAGTACACCATCCAAGCGCATGAACAGGTTGGACAAATGGTGGGTAAGGTGGTGGATGTTTTGGTTTGCGTGGGCGAACGAGCGAAACTAATTGCGGCCGAAGCAAGAAAACAAATTTCCCCTGAAAACGTCAAAGAATTTAATAACTCATTGGAAGCAGCGAAGGTGGTGCAGGAACTAATCCAATCCGGAGATTTTGTGTTGGTTAAGGGTTCACAAGGGATACGGATGGAGCGAGTAGTAGAGGAGATTATGGCCGAGCCAGGGAATAAAAATCTCCTACTTGTCAGACAGAGTAAAAAATGGCAGAATAAAAAATAAGGCCTCGTCGTCTAGTGGCCCAGGACACATGATTCTCATTCATGTAACACGGGTTCGATTCCCGTCGAGGCTGCAAATATTGCAATTATTATAGAACGTGTTATAATCAAATCTTCCAGTAAGTCTGAATTCACCGTAAATTCTGTGGTGGGGTAATAGTACTCTAGAGAACTCTACCTTGAAAGGAAAAGGAGAAAAGATGACGAAGAGCCAAAACCTAGAAAAAGTCCTAGGACAGATCTTTGGGGCTGTTGCGGTGTTGATCTATATCGGTGCCATCGTGGGACAATGGTTAGCAAGCGACAAGATCGACGCCATCTATTTGTTGTGTGTCGCCATCGGGCTCATGCTGATCTCCAATCGGATGATCAATGATGCTAAGGAGGAGACTGAATAACTCCAACAGTAATGAAACAGTACCTCGAACCAGAGCCCTCCGCAGAATTCAATTCTGCTCAGGGCTCTTACTTTTTCTATAACTAAAACAGTGCAGATTTGACCATTTGGTCTTTTTTTGTTAGTCTGCTATATCTTTTAGGAATCAAGAAACATAGAAAACATGGAGTTCGTCCTCCTGCGCTTCACCAGATGAAGCTTCGGCGGGACTCACCAATTTATTATTATGGAGTTCGCGATCATAAAAACCGGCGGAAAACAGTATAAGGTTTCACCCGGCAACAAGTTAGCCATTGAAAAGCTCACTCAACCGGTCGGTGAGGAGTTCGATTTTGACCAAGTTCTAATGGTGGGTGACGAAGCTGACAATACTGCCAAGATCGGTCTGCCCTTAATCGAGGGGGCCAAGGTGCACGCCAAGGTTTTAGCCCAGGGTAAAGGTGACAAAAAGGTAGTTTTTAAATATCACAACAAAACGCGTTATCGCAAGAAGAAGGGCCATCGTCAGCCGGAGACTACGGTGGAGATCTTGAAAATACTCGCATAAGCGGGTATTTTTAATGTTGATCATTAAAAACGGAGGTACACAAAAACCAATGGAAAAAATTCTCAATCTAGCAATGTTAATCTCGGGTGGCGGAACCACCATGGAGGCAATTGCCCTGGCAGTAAATTCTGGCAAGCTAAAGGGGATCAAACCGAGACTGGTGATTTCTAGCCGCTCGGAAGCAGGGGGGATTCAGCGTGCCAAACAGGCGGGAATTTCGGAAGAGGATATTCTGGTAATTAGACCAAAAGATTATGCTACGCGCGAAGCGTTTGGTGAGGCGTTAGTTACGGCCTGCCAAGCGAGACAAATCGATGTCATTGGCCAGTACGGTTGGATGCCGTTGACGCCGGCTAACCTGATTACTACTTATCAGGGCAAGATTATTAACCAACATCTTGGGCCATTGGATCCGGGTTATCCGGGTTATGATTTTGGTGGGCAGGGGATGTATGGTATGCGCGTGCACTGTGCTCGTCTGTATTTTGTGCGGGCGGTACAGCGGGATTTCTGGACGGAGGCGACAGCACACCTGGTTACCGAACAGTATGATGAAGGCGAGTTGCTGGGTACCAAGCGAGTGGAGATTTTACCCGATGATACACCAGTTAGTTTGCAACAGCGCACTCTACCTGCTGAGTGGGAGTTGCAGATTGACGTTTTGCGTCAGTTGGCTGAGGGTACCCTGAAACCATTTCGCCGTGAGGAGCGATTGGTGTTGCCGGGTGAGGAGGGGATTTTGGCGACGGCTAAGCAGGTAGCGGGACAGCTATTTCCTAAGGGGTAATTATTTACCATATTCCATTTATCATTTTCCATTGAGTTACCATTGTTCCATTGTCTGAGAATGAACAAATGCCCAAATGAATAAATTGATGGTAATTGGGAAATGTTAAATGTTCTATCTGCGGTTTTTGAAGGCGTTTTGTAAAGTTGTGGCGTCGGTGTACTCCAAAAAAGAACCGCTTGATAACCCGCGTGCTAGGCGGGTTATTTTTATACTTAGTGGAGTAAGCACCTCGGTTAAATAGAGCGCGGTGGTTTCGCCGTAAGTGTTGGGATTGGTAGCAAGGATTACTTCGGGGACCAGGCCATTGCCATTGACCTGTAGGGTTTTTACTCGGTTAACCAGCTCGTTAATGCGCAGATTAGCTGGCAGTACTCCTTCTACCGGATTAATCGCCCCACCCAATACATGATAAAGACCACGGTAGAGGCCAGTTTTTTCAATAGTCTGTAGGTCAACAATTTTCTCTACGACACAGATTTTTTCTCTTTCACGCTGAGCGCTCATACAAATCTGGCAACGGGTTTGTTCGCTCAAATTGAAACACTCCTCGCAAAAAGTGATACCGCTTTCCAGCTCGTCAATCGCCCGGGCGAAAGCCTTAATTTCGCTGGCGGGCCAGTTTAGTAGCGCAAAAACAATCCGACTCGCTTGGCGCGGCCCGATACCTTGCAACTTGCTAAAATATTCAATTGCCTTTTTAAATTTGTTACTCATGTGAATTACTTACCATATTTCACTTAGTATTTCCCATTGATTTACCATTGTTTCATTTAACATTGTCTGAAAATGCACAAATGTCTAAATGATTAAATTGATGGTAATTGGGAAATGTTATATGTTTTTAGCGAGGTTTTTGAAGCTGACCGCATCTTCATCGAAATACAACTCTACCACCCCAGTCGGGCCGTTGCGATGCTTTTCAATCATGATCTCAGCGATATTTTTTTTCATACTATCTTTTTTAACTTTATCCTCGCGGTAGATCATTAATACCACATCGGCGTCTTGTTCGATACTACCAGAAGAGCGTAGATCAGACATCCTTGGCCGCTGATCGGTGCGCATCTCGGAATTACGCGAAAGCTGGGAGATGGCTAAAATTGGGATATTCAGTTCTTTGGCCAAAGCTTTTAAGTTGCGGGAAATTTCAGTAATCTGTTGAACCTCACTGTCAGTAACCCGGGTGGGGCGGATTAGTTGCAGATAGTCCACCATTAATAAACCCAAGCCATGTTCGGCTTGCATGCGGCGCGCCATAGCACGCATTTGTAAAATTGTCGGTGAAGGGGTGTCGTCGACAAAAATTTTGGTTTTAGATAGATTGTCCAACGCGAGGGCAATTTTTTGAAAATCGTTACCGTCACCCTCTGAAGAAAGTTTACCGGTGCGCAGTTTCCACAAACTAATATTAGCTTCGGCCGAGATCAAGCGGTCAACAATTTGTTCTTTGGCCATTTCAATACTAAAAATACCCACTGGAATACCGGATTTTTGAGCGACATTTTTGGCAATATCAAGACCGAGTGTAGTTTTCCCCAGCGATGGGCGAGCTGCCAAAACAATTAAATCCGATTTTTGCAGACCACCCAAATAAGCATCCAAGTCATAATAACCAGTAGAGTAGCCACGCAAGACGCCATCACCTTTGTGTAAGCGGTCAATGCGCTCAAAGGCCTCTTTGATTAAATCTCCACCGATAGGGGCAAAGCTATTGGCACTGGAGCCTTGTGAAACGGAAAAGAGTTTTTGCTCAGCCTGGTCAAGAATGTCTTCAATGTCGCGATCTTCATCCTGACCGAGCTCAATAATATGATAGGCGGAGGCGAGCAAATTACGCAGAATTTTTTTGCGTTCAACAATCTTGCCGTAGTGTGAAATGTGCGAGGCGGTCGGGACAGTGTTGGCCAGAGTGGTTAGATAGCCGGAACCACCCACTAGATCTAACTGTTTCATTTCGTCGAGCTTGTTGGAAAGGCTTAAGAGATCAATCGGTTCGCGCTTCTCAAACATCTCGAGCATGGCGGTAAAAATTATCTGGTGAGCGCGGTTGTAGAAGTAGTCAGGATGAAGAAAATCAATTACCTTGTTCAAGGATTCTTTGTCTAACAAGATTGCGCCGAGGATTGACTTCTCGGCTTCAATATTTTGCGGTGGAAGACGATCTTTGGAGATTGATTTGTCGGTGGAGGAGTTAACCATGCTCTGATTATATTTAAATTTAAAGATCCGCCAAATCGGATGGGGGAGGAGTGGTGGACTAGCTGTGGATGAAGCGCTCGGCCCTTGCCTCTCAGCCATCTTTCGTCCGGTGCGATAAAGCTGATTGCGCTAGTCTCTGACAAGCTTCTACAAACTTGGTGCGATCGCGCATAGTTTGTAGGGTAGGTTAACTCACCTTACTTTTAAAAACGGAGGGGGTAAAATTAGAGTAATTACTAACCTCATCAAGAAAAAAGGCTATGGGATTACAATAGAATAGACAGAATGGATTATTTGCAAGATATAAGCGGCCCGTTGCTGGTGTCGTCGAGGCGGTAGCCTTTGGCGGTGATTTGGGCACGAACATCGTCGGCTTCGGAGTAACGCTTGTCGCGACGCAGTAGTTCCCGGGTTTCGATTAATTGAGTAATCTCGCCTGGGACAGTCTCAATGTTGGTCGGAATAATTCCCAAAACTTGGTTGAAATTACCAAGTAGTGCCAAGATCTCTTGGGCGGCGGCATCACTGACGCGGTTGTCGCGTAGTTGGGTGTTAACCTCGCGGATCAATTTGAATATACCGGCTAAGGCCTGTGCGGTGTTGAAGTCATCGTCCATGGCGGTGGCGAACTCTTGTTTAGTGGTACTAAGCAACTTGCCGATGGTGTCATAGGAGGCGGGGTTGGCCTTTAAGGCGCTTAATTTACTAATTAGTTCGCTGATACGCTGGACCCCAGCCGCGGCGGCCTTGATACTGTCTTCGGTGTAATCAATCGGCGAACGATAGTGCGTGCTCAAGATTAACAGACGAATAGCCGTAGCGTCATATTTTTCTAGGAGGTCACGAATGGTAATAAAATTACCCAATGATTTTGACATCTTCTGGCCATTAAGCGTCAGAAAACCAGTGTGGAGCCAATACTTAGCCAACGGCACTTGTCCGGAGATCGACTCCATCTGGGCAATCTCCGCTTCGTGATGGGGGAAGATTAAATCGCGCGCGCCACCGTGAATGTCATACTGTGAACCGAAAAAGTGCTCAGTGATGGCAGTATCTTCAATGTGCCAACCGGGCCGGCCGTCCCCGTCCCGATGTTGCTCTGGTGTTGAGCCGATTGCCTTTTGGCGTCCCGTTTCCCAGTCCCAGGCGGGTTCTGGGGACGACTTCGCGGCTGACCTCAACAGAAGGGCAATTTTGGCACCGGGACGGCTAAATTTCCACAAACAAAAATCGCCCGCATTGTGCTTGTTAATACTCTCATCAATACGACTAACTGCGTCATCAGCCGCCAGTGCTTTACGCCCCGATAGTTTGCCGTAATCAGAAAACTTGCTCAGATCAAAGTAGTAACCATCGTCTTCAATTTTGTAAGCCACCCCTTTTTCTAATAGGCGTTTAACTTGACTGACCACTTGGGGGATAAAGTCAGTAGTAACAGCGAACTCTATCTTGCCATCGATACCAAGGGCTTTCATGTCGGTATGGTAGGCATTAGTAAACTCAGTGGAAATTTCCTGCCAATCTTTTTTGTTCTGTTGGGCACGCTCAATAATCCGATCATCAATATCGGTAATGTTTTGCAGATAAGTCACGGCATAGCCTTGCTGGCGCAAGTAACGAGCAATGACGTCAAAGGCAACGTAGGTGCGAGCATGACCGATATGCGAATAGTCATAAACGGTTGGTCCGCAGACAAATAGTTTAACTTGCTTTCCTTCGCGTGGGTGGAAAGCCTCTTTTTTGCGAGTTAGAGTGTTGTAGAGATGAAGCATGGAGGGAAACACTTAACACATATCACTTTCCATTGATTTACCATTGTTTCATTTCAACATTGTCTGAAAAATGGAGAGATGGCTAATTAATGGTAACTGGAAAATGGTAAAGGTTGGTTACATCCACTTTTTGCGCTTGAAGTAGCCTAACATACTTAGGGCGACTATAGCCATGAAGCAGATGATTATCCAGAAATCATAGGGTTGACCGATAAAGGGCATACCAGAAGCACGCATACTGAAGATGGAGGCCATCAGGGTAAGTGGGAAGACGATTACCGAAAAGATGGTTAGCAGGCGCATAATGTGTGAGAGACGGCTCGAGAGCATGGCAGTATTGGTTTCGTGTAGTACTTGTAACGTTTCGATTTGGTTATCAATCAAACTATTTAGACGTCGACACAGACTGGCGAGGTCACCAAAGTAGGGGAGAGCGGCACCACCAAAAAATACGCCATTACCGACGGTAATTTCTTTTAGGATTTCTGTATTGGGGCGCACGGTGCGTTTAAAAGCAATCGCTTCACGGCGCAGTAGGGAGATCTTTTCTACTAAATCATCTGCGCCACCGCAGAAAATTTCTGATTCAAGGTGATCAACCTTATTAATAATGTGATCAAGTTGAGGGAAGAGCGAGGAAAACAGATGTTCGAGAATTTTGTAGAGCAGGAAACTGGCGTCGGCTTGGAAAAACTCGGCTTGTAGTTCTGGATCTTTGACTAATTTACGCTTGAGAGCATCCAGTGGTTCCAAGTCGCCGTATTGTACTAGCCAAAGTTCGTTGTTGGTAAGGATAAAATCTACTTCCGTGGAAAGCAGTTCATGCGTTTTGCGATCAAATTGTGGAAAATGAAAAATTAAAAAGGCGTGGTCGGGGTAGTGTTCGATTTTTGGATGTAAGGTTAGGCGACTCAACTCGCTAATTACCAACGGATGAAAAGAGCGACCAGCCTGAATGGACTGAATATCGTTAGCGCTTGGACGGTTTACTAAAGTCAGTGCGGTATTCCCAAAAGAGATTCGCTCCATGGGGATATTATAACAGACTCGCTCGTCCCAGCCAATAAAACTTCCTACCGCTTTCGCTAACAAAATCTTCCGGTTCCGCTCGTAGAATTAGATAAGAAATCTACGGGCGAAGCCGTGCTTGATTTACTTATCAGCATTCTACTTCGCTCTACCTTCGATTTTGTAGAGCTCCCGCTTTTTAATGGAAGTTTTATTAGCTGGGGCTCGCTAGTGAGTTTTGTCGTAAAAAATAATGAGGCCCCGCCAAACTTGGCGGGGCTGGTTTCGAAGAGGCGCAGTTTAGATGTGGCGGAAAATGAGCTAGAGATTTTCACGTAGTTGACTTAACTCATGCTCTATCGTCTTTTCAGCCATGGTGGATGCTCCATGTACAGCACCGGTACGCCACGCCTCTGTTAGTATCTCCTCCAAGAAACGAAGTTCCCCTTCACTTGCCAATAGATCTTGGAATTTGGTCCCAGAGCTTCCACCAACTGATATGAAGCCGACGACCTCTTCTCTTCTCTGGTAGCCACCTTCTTGCAGTTGTTTTTTAACCTCCCTCAAGCTTATGAGCCTGGTAATATGGGCTTTTGCGTCATTTGAGTCGGTTCTTGAAAAATACACGTTGAAGGACATTTGAATCTCCTTTCTTCAACTCTTCGGTTTCGGGCGCAGGTCCTTTTTCAGAAGAACCAGAAAATGGGGCCATATTGGCTCAATGTTGAAGTTCCGCGCTCCTCCAAGGCCAATAAATACTGGTGGGCACATCATTTCAAAGCCGTCCGTCAGCGCAAGGGCAATTCGCTTGCCCATCTCGTTGTCGTAGGTGCAAAGTTCCAGGCTTAGAACCCTGATTTTGCAAGGTGCGGTCTCGGGTTTCTTGTTCTCACCTTTTTTCATAGGCTACTCCTTTTGCATAGATTGTGGAGGACTGAACAAGAGTCTAAACATTATTTTGGGTAAAAACAACTGAGTATAAAAATATTGAGGCCCCCAACGGGCGGGGCCTCAGTGGGGGCGGGGAGGAGCTTTACTCCCGGTGAAATCCTGTGTCTGCGGGATTGAGGTTCTTCAGGGGAGATGGAAGGGAAGGTGGAACAGAGGTCAGGTTCTCGCGATGTGCAAGATTGTCGAGCACCACGGTAGCAAGCCTCACTAAATTCGGATTTAGCCCCATTTTTCTCAGCAAATTAGGCAAATCCGAATTATCTTTGGCGATCTGGTGGGCAGCCGTAACTGGCATTTGGCTCCCTCCCAATATTTCAAGAACGGCTGACAGCCTGCCTGCTTCGAAGCCGCCCGCCCAATTTCTTGCAGGGTTGACTTTAATTTCGGTCAACATTTTTGCCGCAAATTCATGAAAAAGGTACTCGGACATAAACCCTCCTGGAAGGAGACAATTCTCGGTTAATGTGAAAGGCTGACCGTGTAACAATAGACTTACTCAAGCATTTGTCAATGTTAATTTTTGAAGTGTGGACTATCCACAACTAGCACTCTTGACCCCGTAAAGTCTCGCAAAACGAGACCACGGGGTTGTTACTTTTTTGCCCATACTAATTATTAGTCGTGGATACACGCCGTGTTCATAACTGGCACTCTTGACTGGAGACTGCCAACTGATTAGAATGAATTAGGAACCAAGAATTATGTATTATGGTTTTAAGCCTAATACCTTATACTTAATTCATTATTCCATCTAGAATCATGACTGACCGCCAAGCGAAAATACTAGATACCATTATTCGGGAGTATGTAAAAACCGCGGAGCCGGTGAGTTCGGCATGGTTGGCGGAGGAGTGTGGTTTTGATTGCAGTCCAGCGACCTTGCGGGCAGAAATGAATACTCTGGAAGAAGAGGGCTACCTACAACAGCCCCACACCTCGGCGGGGAGAATTCCGACTGATCAGGCTTATCGTAGTTTTGTGAATAACTTGCTGGCGGAAAAACAGAGCGAGTTGCCGGAGAAAGATAAACAGCTGATTGACCGTACTATTACACCAGCCAAGGATAATCCTTATCAGCTTAGTCACAACTTGGCGAAAACCATCGCCCAGTTAACTGATCAGCTAGCGATCAGTGGCATTGTTGATACTGATGAGTTTTTTAAATCTGGTTTTAATAATATTTTCAGCTCGCCAGAATTCCAGCTAGGCAGAGAGTGGGGGCAGTTTGGTAGTTTATTTGATGAGTTTGAGGATTTTTACCGGGCGTTGCTAGGAGATATTCCGGATGATGGTGTTACAATTTATATCGGCGAAGAAACTCCGGCCGAAGAAACACAGGATGAGTCAGTGATTATCACGCGCTATCCGTTGCCGAATGGCCTGGAAGGTTTATCGGCAGTAATTGGCCCGACCCGCATGCGTTATGGCAGAAATTTAGCGGTGCTAAAATATATTAATGGGAAGATGAAAGGATTATAAAAACTAATGACAAATGACAAAACTCAAATGACTAACCAATGACAAAATCTAAATTTCAAATTTAAAACATTTGGACTTTGGATTTGAATAGTCATTAGTCATTTGAAATTAGTCATTAATTACTATTATGGCAATTTGTGATATCTGTAAAAAAAATAAGGCAGTTGGTCAGGTAACGGTAATTCGTAATGGCCGACGGGAGGTAAAAAATATCTGTCAGAGCTGTTCTGGGCAAGTTAGCCAGCGGGGTAGTTTGGGTGGGATGGGGGGTGGTGGTAATGACCTAAATGATTTATTTGGTGGGCTATTGGGAAATATTTTTGGTAATCAGGCCAGTGGGGGCGGGGACATGGGCGCTTTTGGTTTTCCGGGTATGCAAAATCCAAGCAGTGAAGAGCGAGTAGATTTTAACGATTATCTCTCCGATGAGGCTAATCGCACGCTCAATAATGCCGTTACGATCGCGCGCAAAAATAAAAATTCGGTAATTGATACCGAGCACTTGCTTCTGGCTTTGTTAGAAAACTCGATTGTTGATAGCACGCTGAAGCAGTTAAAAATTGATACTAAAGCACTAGCGCAATATTTAGAGAGCAATATTACTTCAGGCAAGAGCCAAGCGGAAGAGTTTGAATACTCACCGCGGGTGAAGCGAGTGTTTGATTTGTCGCTCGACGAGGCGCGGGCACTCAACCATAGCTATATTGGTCCGGAGCATTTGGTATTGGCATTAGTTAAAGAAGGCGAAGGCGTGGCCAGTCAGGCACTGCGCAAGTTTGGCTTGGCCGATCCTAGTCCGTTACGCGAGAAGATTATCAAAAAAGTCGGCCGGGGTGACGCCAGTAATGGCGCAATCAAGCTGAATACACCCACTCTGGATAAATATTCACGCGACCTGACACAGTTGGCGCGCGAGGGCAAGCTCGACCCAGTGATCGGCCGAGCCAAAGAGATTGAAACCGCCATTGAGATTTTGTCCCGGCGTACCAAAAATAATCCGGTGCTGATTGGTGAGCCGGGCGTCGGCAAGACTGCGATTGTGGAGGGTTTGGCCCAGCGCATTACTAGTGGCAGTGTGCCGGAAGCATTATTTGGTAAACGGGTAGCGGAGTTAGATTTGGCGGCGATTCTCTCGGGTACACGTTTTCGGGGCGATATGGAGGAGCGCTTGAAGGGGATCATTGAAGAGATCAAAGCCAATAAAGATAATCTAATTGTATTTATTGATGAGCTACATTTGTTGGTGGGTATCGGTGCCGGCGGTGAGAGCGGCATGGATGCGGCCAACATTTTCAAACCGTCGTTAGCGCGCGGTGAGTTGCACGTGGTGGGCGCCACCACCCTGAAGGAGTACAAAAAATATATTGAGAAAGATCAGGCCCTGGAACGGCGCTTCCAGCCAATTATCGTGCCCGAGCCAACAGTAGAACAGACGATCGAGATTCTACGCGGGTTGCGCGATCGCTATGAGTCACATCATCGCATCAAAATTTTGGATGAGGCCTTGGTTGCTTCGGCCGAACTGTCGAATCGCTATATCAGCGCGCGTTTTTTGCCAGACAAGGCGATTGATTTAATGGATCAAGCCTCCGCACGGGTACGCATTCAGTCCACGGTTGAACCAGAGGGGGTGCGTGGTTTAGAAGAAAAGATTCACTCGTTGAAAAAAGAGGTGGAAGCTAGCCAACGGGCCAAGAAAAGCAAAGAAGCGGATAAAATTAAACAAGATATCATCCAATTAGAAAAAGAACGTGACCAGCAGTATGACCAATGGCAGGAATCCCGCGCGCGCACTATTCCAGAGGTTAGCGCGCGCGATATTGCCGAGATTGTTTCTAAACTCACTGGTATTCCGGTCACCGATTTGACCGAAGAAGAGCGTGATAAGTTGTTAAAACTGGAGGAGAAACTTAAAGCCCGAGTAATCGGCCAGGATGACGCGATTAGCGCCGTGGCTAATGCCATTCGACGTTCGCGTGCTGGGTTGGGGGATATCTATCGCCCCATTGCCTCGTTTCTATTTTTGGGTCCGACTGGTGTTGGCAAAACCGAATTATCCAAAGTTTTGGCCTATTTAATGTTTGGTGATCAGGAGGCGATGACGCGCGTCGATATGTCAGAATACATGGAACGGCACAGTGTTGCCCGTTTAATTGGCGCACCGCCCGGTTATGTCGGTTATGAAGAGGGTGGTCAACTGACCGAAGCAGTCCGGCGTCGTCCACATTCGATTATTCTTCTAGATGAAATTGAAAAAGCCCATCCCGATGTTTTTAATATTTTGTTGCAGGTGCTAGAAGATGGTCGCTTGACCGATGGCCAGGGCCGAGTAGTGGATTTTTCTAACACAATTATTATTGCTACTAGTAACATTGGTTCCGAATTAATTCAACATGAGTTTGACCAGGCTGAGAAGAAACGCCTCAGCTATGAGGAGTTGCGTACCAAACTGCAAGACGAATTAAAAAAATACTTTCGCCCCGAATTCCTTAATCGCCTAGATGAAGTAATTGTTTTCCGCGCTTTACCCAAAGATCGCCTAGCCGAAATCGTCAGCCTGCAACTCAATCTCTTGGGTAATAAGCTGGGCAGTCACGGCTACTTACTATCAGTCACTCCAGCCGCCATTGAGGCAGTGGTGGAACGTGGTTATGATCCACACTTTGGCGCGCGTGAGTTGCGTCGCGTCATTCAGCGCGAGATTGAGAATAAAGTCTCGGAGGAAATTCTGCGCACTAATCCTAAACGCGGCGCCAAACTGAAAGTGGATTTCCAAGACGACAAATTTGTTTTATCATTTAGCCAATGATCAAACGCTTAGTTCTATTAGTGGTTGTTCTGTTGCTCGCAATTTTCTTTTGGGGGAGTGCTGGTAAGTGGATTGGTGATCCGGTGCACTTTTATCAGATTTCCGCTTGGCGCTGGCCGCTAATCGCCTTTATCTTCTATCTCACTGGCTTTGCTTTGGCCATACTTTTGTTAATGCCTTGGCGTTATCAACTGGCTTTGGGGGTGATTAATCTAGCGGTATTCTTTTTCTTTTTTGGTTTTCATCAGTTATTGTTGGTGGGGGCGCTGATCGCTGTATTATTTCAGATCTGGAGTCGTCATCAGATTCAGTTTGAAGGTCAAAACCGCTTACGCTTTAGTATTGTTTCAGTGATAAACGCTGGTCTGCCGAGGCTAATTGTTTCTTTTTTAATTTTACTTTCGCTAGCTTACTACTTGAATGGTGATATTCAAAGTCTTAGCCAGAAACGCGAATTACCGAGTACCGCCAAGCAAGTTATTCAGGCGGTGGTAGGCAGTGTCTTCCAGGCGGAGACGAAAAATGACCCCACCATTTCACGCAATATTACTAACTCTGCTTGGGCAGAGGCCAATCGGGTGTTTTTACCCTTTTTCCGTTTCTTGCCGCCGTTAGTAGCGCTGGGACTGTTCTTGTTACTCTATGGCTTAAGCTCAATCTTTTTGTGGCTGACAGTCGGTTTAGCTTGGTTGGTTTGGCGGCTGTTAAAATATGCCAAAATAGTAAACATTGCGGTGGAAGAAAGAGAGGCCGAGACCGTTAAATTCTAAATTAATATGGTTAAAAAGGATTACTACGCAATATTGGGCATTACGCCAGGCGCTAGCCAGGAGATGGTGGAGGCGGCCTATGATCGAGTGCCTAAAGGAAAAACCGATGAAACAGTAGAGGAGGCTTATGCTATACTGTCTGATCCGCAAGCTCGGCTACAATACGACCGGCTTTACAAGATTATCAAAGAAGTTGGCCAAGGGTTTGACGGCTTAGATTCGACGCGCGTCAGTGATGCTGATTTTAACCATGTTTTGGGCCTACAAGCACTCACGACCGAAGTCGACTCTTTGCAAGAAAATCTCCGTCAGTTATTTTCGGAAGAAGAGTGGGAGGCAATTGTTGGTGACAGTGAGTTAGATGGTCTGTCTTTAGAAGATTGGACTAACTTGTTGGAGGGGATGATCATGGGTTTAAAAACTAAACAACCGACACCGGTAACCAAAAACGAAGTAGCCAAGATCGAAGCGACTAATGATCTAACTTTGAATTTGCCGGTTAACCAAGCAGAAGCGCAAAAAGGGGGGATTAAGTCTCTTGGCTATGAACGTTATAGTGAGTGCAAAGAGTGTCAGGGGAGTGGTAGTCGGACGCGCCGCAGTTATGCCAACTGCGCAGTTTGTGCTGGTTCAGGCAAAAACGCTATCACACAAGCGGAATGTTTGGTTTGTGCCGGCCTGGGCCGTTACCCCAAGGAAAACTGTTTGAACTGTCGTGGCACCGGACGCGTCTTGGTGCGGCGACAAGTCAATATTGTCATTCCAGAAAATATTAATTCTGGAGACTGTTTGCGCATTACGGCCGCGGGTAATCGCCACTTCCGTCGTTCCGCTTATGGTGATTTGGTAGTCAAAATTAATCTACAAAATGAGTCAGATAATTGACACAATCATTGCTACGCTGGCCAGCTGGTCGCGCCAGTTGGCCCAACTGACCAAGCTGAACTTCCACCAGCTAGATTTTAATCTGCTGTTGGGAATATTTTTCGTGGTGGCGGTGTTGGTGGTGGCTTTTGGCCTCGGTCGTAGTCGTTTGATGCTAGTGGTGATCAGTACCTACATCGCGGTTTGGTTAAAGTTAATTTTCCCCTACACCGTGGCGTTAAAAAAGCTTTTGCCACTAGATCCTTTTCAGGTTGATCTGTTAATTTTTGTAGTATTTCTGTTAATTATTTTTTTCATTCTCGGCAGTTCAATTTTGCGTGGCCGGGCTTCACTGCAAGACTCCTCATTGTTGGCGATTTTATTATTGAGTTTCACTGAAGTTGGTTTGTTGGCCAGCATCATCGTCGGCTACTGGTTGAAGCATCCTTCGCTGATTAAGATCCCGGATAATATCGTTAGCTATTTCAACACCACCCCGGCCACTCTGATTTGGTCACTACTCCCACTCTTGGTAATTGCTTTTATAAAACGTCATCGCGACTACAGTGGATAACAAAACTTGCCTAGCGCTCGCGTGGGTATGGTATAATTTAGGTAGTGTAGAAGGTCGACTACGCGTATTTTATCTCTGTAGTCCGAAATTCACATGAACAAACTTACCGCAATTGACTGGATCGCTTGGTTATTAGTAGTAATTGGTGGTTTGAATTGGGGCCTAGTAGGAGCTTTTGATTTCAACTTGGTAGAAAAGATCTTTGGCGTGGGGACGATCACCATGATTGTCTACATCTTAGTGGGTCTTTCTGCTATCTGGATGTTGATCTTAGGTCCGAAGTTGATGAAGAAGTAGTCTGGTCTTTATTTGATACAAAAAGCCCTCGCTAGTCGGGGGCTTTAGTTTCTGGGCTCACCCGCTCTATTGCTCGCTACCGTGAGTCACTCATTCTCCCGTGGGACTTCCTACGGTCGCAGCGGCTCGCGCTCACTGCTCTCTCGGAGCGCAACCCGCCGCTACTGGCGGGACCGAGCTTGCATCTCCTCCGAGAGCTAGCCGCAACAGAACGGACTCGCTTTACTTTTTACAAGGACCTTCACTCGTTTTAGGGGGCTTTGTTGTTTTTAACAATAAAGAGGCACCAAACGACTAGGCAAGACCTAGTCGGGGAGAGAGCTGAAAAAGCTAGCTTTTACTGACCCGTTCGACGTACTCACCCGATTCGGTATTAATCCGGATGGTGTCGTCTTGGTTGATAAAAAGTGGCACATTAATCTGGGCGCCGTTTTCTAGCTTGACCTGTTTGACGCCACCTTGCGCGGTGTCGCCACGAATGGCGGGAGGAGCCTCTACTACCCTAAACTCCATCTTGACTGGTAGTTCAATGTTAATCACCAGACTGTTGAAGAGTAAGGCCTGGCAAATGGTATTAGGCTTTAAAAATTTTACACTGTCACCGATGACCGCTTCGCTTAGTTGAAAACGCTTGGCTGGACTATTCTCTTCTGAGAACCAGTACTCGTCCTGCCTGCCGGCAGGCAGGCGTGTGTGAGCGTAGAGAAACTTTACATTCTGGCGCTCGATGTCAGCCAGCTCAAACAAATCCGACTGGGCGAAGTTGCGCTCATAAAGTTTGCCGTTTAGGACGTTTTTCATTTTAGTCTGTACTACCGGACGGCGTTGCTGCATCTTCAAGTGATGCGTTTCGAGCACTTGGTAGGGTTGGTCTTCGTAAATAAAAAAGACCCCAGGTTTTAGTTCATTAGAACCGATCATGATGAGACCAGCTTAAGACTTTTTATAAAAAAATCAAGTCGTGGGTTTTTTGATTGTCAGGGATAACAAAAACAACGCGGCACTGGCTAGAACCACTAACGGGCCGGGGGGTAGGTGGTAATGGGTGGCTAAATAAATTCCGCCTAGTACGCTGACTAGCCCTAAGATGCCGGCCATCCAGTTGTAGCTGTTTAAGCTATGGGCTAGATTTTTGGCGGTAGCGGCCGGAATAATGACTAGGGCACCCATTAATAGGGTGCCGACAATTTTAATGCCAACGGCGACAATTAGGGCTACCGCTAATAAAAACAGAAAATCTACCTTTTTGGTGGCGATTCCAGTTGAACGAGCGAGGTCCTCTGAAAGGGTGCCTAAAACCAGAGAGCGAGCGATGCTGGCCACTAACCAGATCGTTCCCAAAGCGATTAAAATACCCCATAAGGCGTCCATTCTGCCTAGGGTAGAGATATCACCAAAGAGGGCCTCCAGGAGTTCTGGTTGGGGGGTGATTAGCAGGCCAATGGCGAGGCTAAGAGTGAAAGCTACACCGACCAAGGTTTCGGCCGGGAGCTTGGTTTTGTTCTCTACTAACCAGATTCCGACGATGGCTAAAAACAGGGCGGCAAAGGCCCCGAGGAAGGGATTGAAACTGAAAATCAAGCCCAGGGCTAGTCCAGGCAGAGCGACATGCGAAAGCGCGTCTCCTACTAAAGACATCCGGCGCAAAACCATAAAAGAGCCGAGATAACCGGCGGCCAGGCCAACTAATGCACCAGTGATGAGAGTGAGGGGAGACATAAATTAATGGCTAATGACAAATGGCAAATGACTAACCAATGACAAAACCCAAAAATTTAATATTTGGCATTTAAACTTTGGATTTGAATAGTCATTAGTCATTTAGATTTTGGGTTTATTCCTTGTGTTCATGTTGATAAAAATGGGCTTCACCGCCATAAAGTTGGCGCAGGCTGGCTGGATCTAAGACTTCGTGCGGTACACCGTAGCAGATCATGTCACGGTTCAGACAGAGCACGCGGTTGGCATATTTGTAAACAATATTGAGGTCATGCGAAACTAAGATAATTGCCAGGTGATGTTTGGTTTGTAGTTTATGCAGTAGGTTGTAAATAGTTTCCTCACCACCAACATCAATTCCAGAAGTCGGTTCATCGAAAAGGAGAATATCCGGTTCATCGACGATGGCCCAGGCGATTAACACGCGTTGGAGTTGACCACCAGAGAGGGTGCCAAGTGGTTTATTTAGAATGTGTTTTTTTAAATGATGATGGTCTCCAGTAATACCAACTGATTCAAGGGCAGTGACAATTTTAGTGTGGGTGTGGGTTTTAAAGCTCATGAAGTCTCCCACACTAACCGGAAACTCACTATCAATCGCTAGTTTTTGGGGAACATAACCGATTCTTACTTTCGGTTGCCAATCAATTTTGCCAGTGTAAGGCACTAGGCCAAGCAAAGAGCGTAACAGCACACTTTTGCCGGAACCATTAGGACCAACAATGGCTAAAGCTTCACTCCGGTTAACTGAAAAAGCGACCTCATGCAGAGCGCAGAGATCACCAAAACTGACGGAGACTTTATCGGCTTGTAATAAAATTTCTTCAGTCACACCTTCATTTTAACAGAATCGTCTGGTGTTACAACTTCTGATTATGTTTAATTCACTATTCAGAAATTTCAGAAGTTGTAACACCGGATCGGCCAACTTTCGCGATAGCCATTAGTAAAATCCTGGGCCGACATCGGTTTTTTGCCAGCGGGTTGGAGTTCTAAAATTTCTAAAATACCATTGCCCGTGACGGCAAGAAGTTTTTTGTCTTGCTGTACTAGTGAGCCGACTGGCGATTCGCCAGTCGGCTCACTAGTACCAATTGCGCGGATAATTTTTAAAACTTCATCATTCAGCAAACAAAAAGTCCCGGGCTCCGGATTAAGGGCGCGGATTTGGTTATTAATCTCTTCGGCGGATTTTTGCCAGTCGATTTTACCATCTTCTGAGGTAAATTTTTTGGTGAAGGTAGCTTGGGTGTGATCCTGCTCTTGAGGTTTGGTGTCACCAGAAAGATAGCCGGGTAGAGCTTTGATTAATAAATCAGCTCCAACCTTAGCCAGTCGCTCAGATAGTTCTATGCATGATTCATTATTCATGATTCCTAATTCCTGTCTGGCTATAATTGCTCCATGATCCACCTCAGCATCCAGTTGTATAATACAAACCCCGGTTTCTTTCTCGCCATTTAGCAAAACTGACTGAATCGGCGAAGGGCCGCGATATTTTGGCAACAACGAGGGGTGGATATTGATCATGCCCTGTGGAAAGAGATCAATAATGGCTTGTGGAATGATTTTCCCGTAGGAGGCGACGACGGCAAAGTCTGGGCTAAGAGCTGATAGACTATCGACTATAGTTAAATCTTTTTTTAGTGATTTTGGCTGTATTGCTCTAAGCCCTAGACTATCGGCCATAGTCTTAATGGGTGGTGGAGTGAGCAGTTGTTTACGTCCAACCGGCTCGTCTGGCGTGGTGACTACTAGAGAAATTTCGTAACCAGCGGTGGCTAATGCCTTCAAGGCTGGTACAGAAAAATCAGAAGTGCCAAAGAAGATTAGTTTTTTTGTGTTCATAATGATTATTTCGTCCAGCCAACCACTTCCGCTTGTGACGTCCGTTTTCCCAGCGAGAAAACTGACTCACTCTCGGTTGTGGATTTGGTGCGCGGTGTTTTACTATTATACCGCTTCCCAACCATGCAATCACACAACCGAGAGTGCACCGCGGAAGGATTGGCTGGACTCCAATTTTTGAATCCTATTTCTTGGGGACCCGGTCTTTTATTAATAAGCCATTCAGATGATCGTATTCGTGTTGTAAGACACGAGCTAAGAAACCTCTTGCTTTGATTTTTATTTTGTTGCCGTTCTCATCCAGTGCTTTCAGTTTAATTTTTTTGGCGCGGGGGATATCAACAAAATATTCTGGAATAGAGAGACAGCCCTCTTCTAACTCACCCGTCTCGCGCGAGTACTCGGTAATCTCGGGATTAATGTAGGCGTCGGGAGCGCCGTTCTCGTCGGCGAGAGTTTTGTCAATCACAAAGATTTGTAGGTCTTCGCCTACCTGATTAGCGGCTAGCCCAACCCCCTTGGCCTCGACCATCTTTACACGCATAGCCGAAATTAACGCCTTAATGGCAGGCGTAATCTCCTTGACTTCTGTCAGTTTTTGTTTTAGTATTTTGCTAGGTTCTTTGGTAATGTCCATTTGGTGGCTTGTTATGGGGTGCTTTATGAAAAAAAGATTTTTGGATCAGGTCGTTGATTTTTTGGATAATCACCGTCGGGCGGCCAAGGCGATTTATCCGTTTCTCGCGGTTGGGGCAATTTTTTTCTTTGTGGTTGAAGGAATTTCCGTTTGGGCTAGGGACAAAAAACACTAGTCCAAACTAACTCGCCATTGGCTACCCACAAGGCGGAGTAAGTTGCTCCGCTCTTTTCTTTGGCCTGCCGTAGCCTCGGCGGAGGCGGCATTTTTTATTTTTAAAATGATCTCTTGGGTAAATAAACCTTTCTCACGTAAACCAGTAACTGGCCCAAGCACACTGATTGTTAATTTTTGTTTGGCGACCTCGTTTTTAATCTTTTCCGCCACAATTCTGGCTTCCTGTAACGCTTTACGTGGATCGCGGTGGCGATAAACCAACTTAATTATCTCGCAGAATGGTGGGTAATTTAGTGACTGACGATTGGCCAACTCGTTTTTAATAAACTGGTCGACACCACCCTCTGCTAAAGTTTTGATGGGGGTTGAGTCGACGTGGTAGCTTTGGATGATAGTTTGTTCCGACATTTTTGTCAGAGTCAATAAATCATGCAACGCCTCTTCGTCAGCCCGCCAATTCGCAAAATTAGCCAGCAGATCCGCGTTTAATATAGCGATTAAATCTGGTTTGATCAAGTATAAGTAGCTGAATATTTTTTGGGTAGTAAAAAGTATCGTTGAAGGATTAGCTCTAAATTCGTTGATAATTTTATCTGCTTCGGCTCGGGTGGTAGCGCTGTCATTGCTTAGTTCTAGCATGGGCGGTGCGGTGATGTTTTGGCGATCTAGCCAGACTTTCAACTTTTCCATGGCTTTTTGGATGCCCAGACCTTTATACTCTAATATTCCACCTTTGCATTTTGGGCACACGGCGGTAATTGGTTCGGTGTTTTCGCAATGATGGCAGATTAAGTTTAATTCTTGATTCTTAATTCCTGATTCATTTCTGTGTACCACCAGTGTATGATCGCAGTTTTTGCAACGTACCGTTTCTCCACACTTTTTACATAATAAGTATGGAGCGTAACCTTTGCGTGGCACAAAAATAACCAATTTTTTCTTTTCAGCGATACTGGTCTGGATCTGCTCTTTTAATTCGGTGCTAAAGGGGGAGTAGTTGGCGTCTTTAATCTCGCTGACCATATCGACTATCTTCCAATTACCATTTTCCAATTTCCAATTACTCAGATCCAATTCATATGCAGTTTCAACGCGAGGCAGGGTGTCGCTAATAATTAGTTCAGCACTGTGCAACTTTGCTAATTGGCGCGCTAAGTCAGGAGCAAAGTATTTGGGAGTAGTATCAGAGTAGTAAGCTGGATTGGATTCAGAGTCCACGATTATTAAGCCAAGCTTCTGCCAAGGTAGGGTCAGGGCGAGGCGAGTGGCGATAACGAAGGTCGGCTGACCAGCGGAGATTTTTTGCTGTAGATCATAGATTTTTTGGTTGTTTAGACCGCTGTGTAAAATTTCTGGTTTTAGTGTGGTGTAGCTTTGGGCGAAATAATCCAAATGCGTAGTTTCTGGAACCAATAAAAGTACCGACTGTCCAGGGTGTTTTTTTATGATTGAAAGATAATTTTTATAGTGACTAGCAGTATCAGTGAGGGGAATAAAAGTTTTTTTGGGTTCGGTTAGTTTGGTTTCTGTCCCGGGAAGAAGATTTATTGGGTATTTTTTCTTTCCAATGAAGTTTGGCAAAAAGTTTTTAAAACAAGGTCCCAGTGGGGCATGATATTTACTGGCCAACCAAAAGGCTAAATTTTGTTGGGCAAGAGTAATTACTGGGGTAGGGGAGATCACTTTTCCGGTGTGCTTGAGGCTAAAAGAAAAATCTTTTTTAAGCATGCGTTTGGCCTGAGCGACTGGGGTAGAAGCTAAAACTAAGCCAGGGATAGAGCGATTACGAAAGGGCACGGTGATCAGTGAGTTGATGTCTGGGTCATGATCACAATAGTAACTCAAAATCTGTGCCTCCGGACGGGGGATAGTAACTAGGGGCACCACTTCTAATAGATACTGCTCTGCCTCGTTCATATGTGGACAATCTTAAGATAATTTGTTAAAAATGACCACTTTTCGACGACACGATACTTTGCTATACTATTTTTAATGACTACGCTTGAAAAAGGTTCAGTTCGTGTACGTATTGCGCCCTCGCCCACAGGCTATTTTCACATTGGTACGGCGCGGACAGCGCTGTTTAATTGGCTGTTTGCTCGTCACCACGGTGGCCAGTTTATTGTACGGGTAGAGGATACCGATAAAGAACGCTCGCAACCGGAGTTTGAAAAAGACATTCTGGCTGGACTGGAGTGGTTGGGCTTAAAGTACGATGAGTTTTATCGTCAAAGTGAACGCGGTGAGCACTATCGTAAGTATTTGAAAAAACTTTTAGCCGATGGTAAAGCCTTTTGGTGCTATCATAGCAAGGAGGAGTTAGGGATAGAAAAAGCCGAGCAAACTAAACGGCATGAAGCACTGCATCATTTTTGTGATCACAAAGATAATCCACCAACTGATAAGGAAAAGCAGTTAATTCGTCTGGCGGTGGATCGCAACATTGAAAAAATTGGTTGGCATGACTTGGTACGTGGTGATATCGAGTTTTCGGCTGATACTGTGAGCGATGTTAGTCTCGCTAAGGATTTAGATACACCACTTTATAACTTTGCCGTAGTGATAGATGACTATGAGATGCAGATCAGTCATGTGATTCGGGGCGAGGATCATATTGCTAATACGCCTAAACAAATTGCGATTTTTCGAGCATTAGGTGTTGAGCCACCTCAGTTTGCCCACCTACCTTTGATTTTGGGGGCGGATCGTTCCAAGCTATCTAAACGTCACGCCGCTGTGGCCTTTAATCAATATATCGAAGCTGGTTATACACCAGAAACAATTATTAACTTTTTGGTTTTACTTGGTTGGACGCCAAATGATGATAAGCAGGAGCTAATCTCCACCCAAGAGGCGATCGAGCAGTTTACTTTGGAAAAAATTCACAAATCAGGAGCAGTTTTTAACCCGGAAAAACTCAACTGGATTAGCAACCAACATTTGCGCCAGCTAGGTGACGAGCAGTTATCTAGCTTGGTGTTGCCATTTGTACAAAGAAACTTTAACCAGGTTGATAACGTCATAGTAAGTAGGCTCATGCCCCTATTGCGTGAGCGCTTGGAATATCTCGATCAAATCAAGGAGTTTGGTTATTTCTTTCAAGCACCGGAGTATGGCCCCGAGTTGTTAGTTTGGAAAAAAAGCGATGCGGTTGGAGCAAAACAAGCAATTACAAAAGTTTTAGGAATATTATCGGGGGCAGGGGAGTGGGGCGACCAGAAACTACGATCCAGACTAGACGAGGTTGCCACAACTGATTTTGCTGGTGATCGTGGAGCGGTTTATTGGCCAATCCGAGTAGCCCTCAGTGGGGAAAAGTTTTCCGCTGACCCAGTACAGATTATGTTAATCATCGGTCAGAGCGAGACTGCTAATAGATTGCAGACTGCTTTAGCTAAGCTTAACTAGTAAATGCCTAAAAGATTTTTAATTATTGTCATTGGTCTGTTTCTGCTTTTTCCCCTATTGGGAAGGGCGGTAGACTCTAATCAGCAGATTTTACAATTACGCGCGCAAATTGAAGAGTTACAGAAAAAAGCCAATGAGTATAGAAAAATTGTTGCTACCAGCCAAAGCCAAGCGGCGTCACTTAAGCGCGACATTGATAGTCTGAACAATCGGATCTTAGCACTTCAGACCCAGGTGCAGATTACCGAAAAACAGATTAGCTCTACCCAAATTGGTATTACCCAGTCACGGGATCAGATTTACGAGAAACAGCAGAGTATTGATAGTAAGGGCATAGCCATTGCCAACCTGCTGTCCTTAGTAGCTGAGCGTGATCAGGAAGACCTGCTCAGCTCACTGATAAAGAACACCAGCTTGTCACAATTTTTAGATGAGTTGGAATCGGCCAATAAATTAAATGAAAGTCTTTTGGCCAATGTCACGGTCTTGCGGGTGGACAAAGAGAGTCTAGAAAAGGCCAAAACTGAGCTAGAAGAAAAGAAACAAGAGTTAGAGAGTTTGCACAACGCCCAGAAGCGCACCCAGGTCTCGTTGAGTAGTACTAAGCAAACTAAGGGTGATTTACTAACTAAAACTAAGGGCAAAGAAGAAACCTATCAAAAACTATTAGCTGATACCCAGGCGGCACAGGATAAATTTTTTAATGAGCTAAAACGACTAGAAGCAAGTGCGGTTACTAATCACGAGGTGATTTTGCACGTGACCGCTAGTTATGTTCCGCCTAAGGGGACTAAACTGTTGGCTTACCCGCATGAGAGTTATTATGTCACGCAAGGTTATGGTTATACGGCTTACGCTAAAAGAGGAGCTTACAATGGCTCACCGCATAATGGGGTAGATATTTCTGGTGGTTGCGGCACACCGATTACCTCGGTCGCATCGGGTGAAGTTTTGGTTACCGGGACAAACGGGGGATATGGTAATTGGATAGCGGTTAAACATCAGAATGGTTTAGTGACGATCTACGCCCACATGAAAGCTCCCTCTGGTTTAGCCAACGGCACCCCCGTAACTACCAGTAGTGTGATCGGTTATGAAGGAAGCACGGGCAACTCCACTGGTTGTCATGTCCATTTGGGTTTATACCGCGACTTCTTTACCTACCCTAGCAAAAAGACGGGGGAGTTATACTTCAACTATTTCGACGGTACACTTAATCCACTAGATTATCTGGATAAGAGTCTCTAGATTTTATAATTGACGATAGGTTCCTTTTGTGTTCATGCTGTGGATAACTTTAGGACATAACTTTAGTAATGTTGTCAATATTTAGTAGGGGAGAGCGCTCGACCACTCCCCTGGGGGTATTTAACTTTTTCGCCTCCATCCCGCAGTAGTAAAAAATTTTGTTAACTAGTAATTATCTAATTTTTAATTCCTAAACAATTTTCAATTATACAATATACAATTTACATAATTTCAAAAAGTTAAAATTTTACAAAAGATAAATTTAAAACATTTTCAGGGGAGTTACCTGCTGTAAAAACCAAGCCCGGGGTGGGGGCTAAAAAGGAGGGTCTATAAGGCCCTAGGAAGAGAGGAGGGATGCGGAGTTGATAGTTGGGTCGGCTAGTGGTAGAGGATCAGGCTCCGGTTGATTAGAAGTTTCTATTTAAATCTATATTCAATCAAAAATAAAAGATTATCATGTCGTACAACCTACATTGTACGACTAGCTAGATTTAGAAAAAAGCCCACTTCCCTTGCGTTCCCTGAAGGAATTTAACAAAAATAAAAATCGGGGCGGATTAGATTTCTCACCTCCTCCCCGATTCGTGGTGGCACAGCGGCCACCTTACCTTCGGGTTTTTTGAGATCCAGTTTTTCACCGTTTTAATTTGTTCCGGTGTATCCCCTATTCTCCAGTCAGGCGATGACTGGGAAAAAACTACAACTTAACTTTCGCATGATAAAAATTAATTGCAATTCGGTAAGTGGATAAAGTGGATAAACACAACTGCTTATGTTTAAATAACTCATGGCTTGGTATAAAACTTTGCAGGAATTTATGAGTGGTAACGGTTACGAAGAAGATGGCATTTGGTATCCCCGCGTTACCTCGATTGTTGGTATTAAGGCCAAGCCGGCACTCTATTCGTTTTATGCCTCGATGCCCAGCTTCGCGGCGGGTGAGGCAATGAAAGAGAAGTCCGCTGAAGAAGGTACCCTACTGCACGAAACGGTTGAAGCAATTTTTAAAAAGGAGTTAGTCACGGTGCCAGACAGTATTAAGCCAGCGATGGATGCCTTCATGGAGTTTTATAGTAATAACCAAATAGTGGTCCACAAAGTAGAAGAGCGTTTGGTTAGTCATAAGCATCGCTATGCGGGCACTATGGACGTCCTGGCCGATTTAAATGGTCAATTGGGTGTACTAGATATCAAAACCTCTATCGCGATTTATCGTGACTACCAAATTCAAACCTCGGCCTATGTTGAGGCCCTCAAAGAAAATCCTAATATGCCAGAGCTAACCCGCTGGATATTAAGGGTTGATCAATCGAAAAAGTGCTTACACTGTGGGGCGAGTTTGCGTGAAAAGGGTGGACGACAAAAAATTAGAAAAGAGAATGGCCCTTGTGAGCATGAGTGGGGACCAATGACTGGCGAGTATGAGATCAAGGAGTTGAAAACCTTCACTTCCGATATCAAAGCTTTTTTAGCGGCTAAAACCCTCTGGGAGTGGGAGAATGAGTATTGGTTGACGAGACTAGGATACTAGGAGCTACTTTTTACAGTTGCCTGCTAAGGTATAGCCAGCTGTGATCGCCTCTTTGTCAGAGTTAAAATAAATTTTATTAGTTTCGCTAATCTGATTAGCGCCAGCACACCAGAGGAAGTGGTATTTTTTAGTAGTAGAGGATTTGGAGACGACTACTCGAAAGTCGAGGTGGTCACTACTCCCTCCCCCACTACTGATATTGGCGCTTTGCGTATTACCAATCGTGTTGGCGGTGTTGAAAACATCACTGGCTGGCGCGGAGTCAATTTTTACCGAATGGCTAATCTGGCTAAGCATGTAAGCCTTACCACCCTGGAAGGAGATTATAGAAACTAACACCACCGCCAGGGCGATGCCAAGGTCCACTTGGTGGGTCTTTACTATATTTAGTAATTTTGTTGAAATATCCCCAATTTTTGACATATTATGGCCTTTTTGCTAGCATAGAAAACATACTTAACATTTTCCAATTACCATTGATTTAACCATTTAAGCATTTGTTCATTTTCAGACAATGTATAAATGAAACAATGGCAAATCAATGGAAAATGATAATTGGTAAATTTCTTAGTCCTATAATATCATTTATTTATGGCGCATACTAAGGCGATAGGCACGACTAGCCTAGGTCGTGACTCTCAACCAAAATATCTAGGCATCAAGTTATCAGACGGCCAAACCGCTAAAATTGGCAATGTTATTCTGCGTCAGCGCGGTACGCGTTATATTGCTGGCACCGGTGTCCGAGTGGGCCGTGACCATACTATTTATGCCATCGCTAATGGCAAGGTAAAATTTGCTACCAAACAGATGCTCAAGCAGAATGGTAGTCGTAAGGTGATGAAGGTGGTCAGTGTTTGTCCCGCTACCGGAAATTGAACTGTGTATTGAGCGTGCAGGGACGAGTCTCAAATGAGACAGGGGAAGGGTCTCAATGGAAAGGCAATTTCGGCATTGGGACGCCTAGTCGGCCAGTTTTGTGATGTTCAGCTTGAGTTCGACTTTGATGTTGTAACCGAGGTCCAGTTGGACGGTAGCCTCACCGAGGCGCTTGATATGCTCTTCCAGTAAGACTGCCTCTGGTTCAATACCGAAGCCGGCCTTTTTTAAATGGTAGGCAATCTCGGTCTGATCAATACCGTCGTACAATGTTCCCTCCTCACTGGCGGCGTGTTCGATAGTTAATACAAAATCCTTCAACTTCTCTGCCATCAGGTTGGCGGTCTCCTCTTCGCGCTTGGCCTCCAACATGCGACGGGCTTTTAGCTCATCGACTTTTTTTAATGAGGCCGGAGTGGCTAAAGTGGCCAGACTGCGGGGAAACAAAAAGTTGCGGGCATAACCATCCGCGACACTTTTAATATCGCCACTCTGGGCGATGCCTTTAATATTGTGTAAAAAGATAACTTTTGCCATGGGAATTAGATAAGAAAATTAGTGAATAATTATAACTTTTTAACTTCCGATATTGTACTGCCGAGCTTTTGCACCGTAATGGTTAGATAACCAAAAGACTGTCACCGGAGAAAAGGGTAGGTCTTAACAAAGAACAATATCGGCACTGGGGCGTTTCGTTAGTCTAAGATAGCAAGAAGCCAAGCTTTTGTCAAAATTCTACAAACTGTGCGCGATCGCGCACAGTTTGTAGAATTTCTATATCGTATTATCTTTCGTTTAGGTTACGGTTGAAAGATATCTTCAGTCTTACCTTCAACGGAAAGCTTGGCCGATTTAACCGTGGGAAATTGCAAAAGCGTTTGGCGGATCTGAGCCACCCGGGCGGCCATACTGCACGATCCCCCACCCGACTGAGTGGCGGCATTAAAATCTGCCAGGGCCTCGCCGTTATTAATTACTAAAGAGTTTAGTTTACTGTTTTTGGGGATTTGCGAAGTATAGCCAGCGGCTTTTTCGGCTGAGGTAGGGCCTTGGATTAGGGTGTTGATGGCTACTGTGGCGATAGTTTCGGTTTTAGGAATGGTACGCTCTACCGCCACTACATCAGTGCACTCAGCTTTCGGGTTGGTGCGATTAAAGAAAAGCTTAATCGTGGTCTGGGGTGAGTTTTCTAATAGTGTAAAAGTAGACACCACCTGGCCGAATAACTCCGCCTGTTTGGCGTCAGTCAAAAAGTCTGGCTGTTGTAAAAGGTTGATGTCATAAGTTGTCTGTAGGTAGGAGCGCTGAACCAGAAAAACTGACTGTTGTTTACTGTTGGTAATACAATAATAAAACATCCCCGCTCCTTCAGTGCCGGTTTCATATTGCTTGCCACTAACACTGCCATACTTGAAAGGCTTAGCCTCGCCCGCTAGATCTTTGTCAAGTAGGTTACACTGGGAGGTGTCCTTGGTGAAGGTGATTTCAAGATCAATGGCTGGACCAAGGTCAGACCCGTCTTTTTCGCTCTTAAGATTATAATTTTTTAGAGCGTGCGACAGACTCGCCGTTTGCGTATTAAGAGTTAACGGTGGGCTGGGATAGCGCACACTGAAGCCAAGGGTTTCGTTTTGGTAAGTTTGCCATTCGGGAGTGGGGCTATCTGTAACAATTGGTGTGGGAGAGCCTTGTGCCAGTGGTTCAGTTTTTGGACCAAAAGCCAGATAACCAACTACGCCCAAGAGGACGATTACTATTATTGATAAAATAATGGCGGTATTTCTCATTTGGATAATTCTTTAGCTTTATCCAGTTGTGGGTCGAGACTCTTCTCGATATCCGTGTCAGTCAGTTTTACTTCAATATCCGGTTTAATGCCGTTATCACTGATGGAAATACCACTGGGCGTAAACCACTTAGCAATTGTGACCTTAAGTGTACCATTCTGGGCTGAGCCAAGATCCACCACTTCCTGTACCGAGCCCTTGCCGTAAGAAGTCTCGCCGATAATTTTTACGCCACGATTGTCGCGTAAGGCACCAGCTAGGATTTCGGAAGCCGAGGCAGAGCCTTTGTTGATGATGACTACAATTGGGTAGCGCTTGAGCTTGGCGTTGTTGGTGCTTTTTAGAGCAGTTTCTTGGCTGTCGCTAAAACGCTCACTAACTACGGTTTGGTTGGGCTCCAAGAACCAGCTAGCGATATTGACGGCCGAATCTAATAACCCGCCCGGGTTATTACGCAAGTCAAGAATAATGCGGTCGGCTTTAGAGGCCAAGACCGCCTTGGCGACACTGGTAAAGTCGTCGTCAATGTTTTTGTTGAAGATGTAAAGTTGGATGTAGGCAATGTGGTCGTCTATTAACTTCCACTCGATGCTAGGAATTTTAATGTCATCGCGGGTTAAGGTGTAATCTTTTTCTGCCTTGGCACCGGGGTGCTGTAGAGTTAACTTGACCGTGGTGCCACGCTTGCCGCGGATTAAACTAACCGCTTGTTCAACCGTAAAGTTGGTGGCGTCTTTATCATTAACCTTGGTAATAATATCACCCGCGATAATGCCCGCCTTCTCCGCCGGACTGCCCTTGATTGGACTGATAACGGTAATCAGTTGATTGCGTAAGCCGATCTCAATACCAACGCCACTAAAGCTACCATTGATCTGTTCACTAAACTTTTTGCTCTCCTCTGGCTCCATGTAAACGGTGTAGGGGTCACCGACGGCACTGACCATTCCCTTAATGGCACCATAGACTAACTTGCGCTTATCAATTAGTTTACTTTGATCAACGTAGTGGTCTTCTAATTTAGCTAAGACATTCCAGAATAAACTGAAATCTACCGTGATGGGTTGGCCGCCGTCGCGATTAGTAATTTCCGTAGCTGGTGGCAGTACCGCATTGGTATTACGGTAGTTGGCATAGCGCATGCCACTATAAAAAGTGCCGACTAGAATTAGCAGTACCAAGACAACACTTAATATTTTAGGAGTGCGTGGTTTTTGCCAGTTCTGTTCCGGAACGATATTGTAATCCATATTTATGAAAATATTTTAGACCACTGCGTACATGCCAACGGGCTTCGCGGCGCAGAATAAAATCCAAAGCATCTAGGCCAGCGCGGGAGCGGCGTTGGTGATAGTGAAAGACTGCAACGCTTGGCAGGTAGGCTACTTGATATCCATTTTCCCAGAATCGATGCGCCCAGTCAACATCTTCAAAATATAAAAAGTACTTCTCATCCATCAAACCGACCCTATTCACTGCTTCTCGAGTAGTCAATAAAGCTGATCCCATCAGCCAATCCGGATAAAAAACCTCTCCAGCTAATTCTCCTTGGTAGTTAAACTTGGCTAAAGCTTTTTTAGCGAAAGGCAGTAGTCCGAGAAAAGTGCGACGATAAACAATCGTCAGTGGACGATAAAAACGGAAACAAGAGTTTTGTCTGGCGCCAGAAAAATCTAATAACTTTGGTCCCAGTAGTCCGACTTGGGGGTGAGTTTTCAGGTGGGCTAGCATAGCCTGCACTACCCCCGACTTAACAATGATGTCCGGATTGAGAATCAAGATATATTGCCCGCTCGCCTGCTTAAGGCCCTGGTTTACACCAGCGGCGTAACCCAAATTATTTTTGTGGGGTCGGTATTTTACCGAGGGAAACTCCTCGGCTAAAGTCTCTTCCATATCGGTTTCGGCGGCTGAATCAACCACCAGAATTTCTTTAGCCAGATCCTTTAGATTGGCTTCTAACGAACGCAAACACAACCGGAGTAGCTCTGGGGTGTGGTAATGCACGACAATAATCGATAATTCTGGGCGGGCATCCATATTGGCCCTAGATTACTCTAATTTGGGGCAGAAACAATACCGGCTAGCGCTTTTTGAATTTCTGAGAAATTGTCCCCCTTGGGTAGTAGGATATACTCCCCTTTGGCAGTCTTGGTTTCGTAAAGTAGGTTGTCGGTAGTGAGGGAAAGGTTTTTGATCTTGGTGTTGGTTTTAAAAGAGTTTGCGAGCTTAATAAGATCACTAATATCCCAAAGCTGTAGAGTGGTACGAATGTCATTGCGCAGAGTCTTGTACAGACTAATTATGGTGTTAGGGTCTTTGAGCATATTCAGCGTAAGCGCCTTGCTCTTTATCGCCGCAATCACCTGCTGTTGGCGGCGCGAACGATCAAAGTCACTGGAAGAAAAGCGGGAACGGACATAGTAAAGCGCCTGCTGGCCGTTTAGGTGGTTATTGCCGGCGGGGAGAGAAAATTCATAGCCCCACTGGGTCGGTTCTTTAAACGGTTGGGCTAGGTAAATATCGATGCCACCTAGTTGTTCGACAATACTTTGGAAGGCGTTGAAGTCAAACACTACTACTTGATCAATATAAATACCGGTGACTTTGGAAAAGATTTTTTGCGCTACGCCGAGCCCATCACTTTTGGCGAGACCACGTTCATAGGCTTGGTTGATCTTGCCAGTTACTTGTACTGGTGCGCCCTTGGCAGAATAAACCATCATATCAATTGACAGGTCACGGGGAATGGAAATCAAGGCAGTTTGGCCATTGGTTTTATTGATGCTGGCAATCAAAATCGTGTCGGTTAGTAATCCTCCTTCGGTTTCAATAGATTTTTGATCATCACCGCGGATACCAAGCAAGAGAAAATCTAAACGATCAGCTTCTTTCTTTGGCATTGGGTTGGGATCTTTGGGGTCTTCGGTTGGGATAGGTGGATTGATGCCAACGATTTGGGCGAGGCGGCTAGACCAGGGAGTATTTTCGGCGGTGATAATTCTGCCACTACGACCAATTAGCCAGGCAAGTAGTATTACCGCAATCACCCCCAAGCCAAAACACCACCAATGGCGTTTTGGCTTGGGGGCTGGGTTTAATTCGGTAACAGTGAATTTAGGATGATCTAAGTTGGATAAATCCATATTCTACACAAACCATCGTCGCATCTCCTCAGCCGAGCGTTTAGTACGGCGCATTATCATTCTACGCTTGTTTAGCATCTTGGGCCAAAGTTTAAACAGATTAAACATCTCCAGCAGTACGCTGGGTTCTATTAGGATTATATATATTAACTCAGAAAACTCACGAAGTAAAATCTGAGGTAGGTGGCGCCAGACATTCGGCCACTGATCGTTTTTCAGGCGGGCTAGGCGTTTATTACGCCAATCTAAACGGCGCTTACGAATGGGGA
>Ga0209541_10002292_pt1 | contig 36348 bp, 54 predicted proteins | sample RifCSPlowO2_01_FD_184027 | JGI IMG/M metagenome (GOLD analysis project Ga0209541, IMG submission 184027) | Groundwater microbial communities from Rifle, Colorado - Rifle CSP2_plank lowO2_0.1 (SPAdes) (version 2) | ecosystem: Environmental > Aquatic > Deep subsurface > Groundwater | place...
GTCCTTGTTGCTGTGAAAGAATGGAATTAATCGCTTATGTGAAAAAACCTCCTTCAAAAAATATGAATATGATAACAAATTGGTAAGTTTGTTTAGTTATAGTTATGAGCGAAGCGAATTAACTCGTTTGATAAGGCGCCTCTTCAATAGCCAAGTCAAACATTCTTTTTAATTCTACATCCATTTTAACTAAACTTGATTTTCTTCCCCTAAACTAAAATAATATCCCAAAGCTCCCAAATAATCTCTATTATCAATAAAACTTCTAAATAATTCTCTAATTGATGTTAATTTTTGTTCTTCACCATCAACAGATTCAACCAAGCTCATTTCCATCCTCACAGCAATTATTTAATTTAATAAGATAATATCTGAACCCCTTTTCCAAAGCTTCTATTGCGCTTTCAAGAATATTTTTATCAACACCAACAACAGTAAACTCTTCTCCATCCTGAAAAGTTATCATTGTCCTGACAGAACTTTCTTCAGCTCTCCTTCTTGCAATCTCAACATGAAAATCAATCAGCTTAAGATTTTCAATTTCAGGATATTCTTTTGAAAGAATTTTTTTCAAGGTTTTAAATGCAGCATCAACAGGTCCGCCATCAACTTCAAATTCTCCTTCAATTATCTTTTCATTTAATCGACATTCAACCTTAAAATAAGAGGTTTCATTTCTATTTACAACCTCGCTTCTTATCTCCCATGCATTTATCTTGAAAATCAAATCATTTGAACCAAAATATTTTTCAATCAGTAAGAATTGTTCAGCCTCATAAACTCCTGATTTATAACCTTCATTCTCATATTTTCTTAATTCCTCAAATAATCTTTTGATTTTTTCTTTTGTTTCTTCATTATTTTTATCTAATTTATATCCAAACTTTTCAGCAATTCCTACAATAGAATTCCTTCCTCCCAAGGTATTCATTATTATATTCCTTTTATTCCCAAAATCATAGGGATTTACATGTTCATAACTTGCCCCTTTTGCATGAGCATCAATATGAACACCCGCTTTATGAGAAAAAGCCAAATCACCGACAAAAGTTCTTTTTTCAGGGATATTTATCCCAGCCAGCCTAAAACCATCTTCATTTATTTTTTTTAATTTTTTTAAATCAATATTAAGGTTATTTCCTAATTTTTTTATATAAACCGGAAGAAATTCTGAAAAATCAAGATTTCCTATTCTTTCTCCAATTCCATTTATTGTTCCCTGAACTTGAGAAATATAGGGCAGACACGATAAGGTATTTGCCAATGCCAATCCGCAATCATTATGAAAATGAACCCCAAATCTCGCTTGAAATCCAGAAGATTTTAATATCTGTCCTGTTTCTCGGACAATCTTTTCAGCTTCATCAGGCAAAAGACCTCCATTTGTATCACATAAAATAATTCTTTCAGCTCCTCCATTGATTGCAGCAATAATGGTTTGGATTGCGTAATCTTTATTGCTCCAAATTGGTTTTACATTTTCTTTTGTTCCAATTTGGAGGCTTAAAGAATTCTCATTTGAGAATTCTTTATTTTTCTTAAATGCATCAAAATAATGTTCAGCATCATAAAAAACAATTAAACCCTTTTCTTTTAGGAATTTAACACTTTCAAAAATTTTTTTTAAATTTTCTTCAGGAGTTATTTTCAATTGTTTTTCAACATGAGAGATAGAGCTTTTCCCAAAGATGCATGCATATTTTGCTTTGCAATTGACAATTGAATTTAAATTTTCATCATCTTCAGCAAGAGGTTTTATTGAAGTTGAGCCAAAGGCAACAATTTTTGCATTTTTTACAATTTTCAAACAATTAGAGAAACTTTCAAAGATTTCCTTAGAAGCCATAGGCCATCCCAATTCAATATAATCAATTCCAAATTCATCAAGTTTTCTGCATAATTCAATCCTGCTTTCAGCATTAAAACTAGCTCCATGAGCCTGTTCTCCTTCTCTTAATATGCAGTCATAAATTTCTAGCATTTTAAACTTCTTTCAATTTCCTCTCTTGCTTTTGCAAAATCTTTTTGTGATATAGAACTGTATTGAACATAATCTTTTATTTCAGGGGATAATGAAGCATGAAAGGATAACGCTTCTATATGCCCTTTAGTATGATAAAGACTAATAAATTCATATGCAGCTTCAGCTTCTCTTGTCATGCTATCCCCTTCACTTGTTGCAGTAGTATCTAAACTCATAAAAACTCCAGCAAACCCAGAATTTTGAGCCTGCTTATATAAAAATAAAGATTATGCTAAAAATCATGCTAGCTATAACTGATATAAAATTCATTTTGTTTATATTTTTGCCAGCCATAGTTATTATTAAGAATAAGGGTTTTTAAATATTTTTATACTAATCAATTTGAAGACATTTCCCTAATTGCTTCTTGAACAATTCTAGATATATCTTCTTCAATCTTATGATTAATGTCTTTGCCATTTCTATTTCTTAAATACTCATAAATTCTATTATGTATTGCAATAGTATCAATCTGATAAAAAGTATTGCATTTGTATCTCGCACAAAATTCAGGAGGTAAATCTCTTCCTGTTCTGCAATTATTATATCTTGAGCATTGATTTAAACTAATCTTTTCAGTAATCATGTTAAAAACATCCTTTTAATTTATTTATAAATATTTTTATTACTCTTTTTGTTTCAGAAAAATTCTCTTTCAAAGACAATGCAATTGTTATTTTATAACTCATAAAAACTCCTGCAAGCCAAAAATGAATCAAGGCTTGTCAGATGACTAATAGCAGAACTAAAATAATCACAGAATTCAATATAATTGAATTGTTTTTAGCCATGATTTACTCAAGAAAAAGGGGTTTTTAAGTTTTGTTATAATTTTTGTTAAATATGATAAAAATATTAACAAGAATAAGAAATAATCCTATGCCTAAAAACACGCTCCTTATGCCAAATATTTCTGCTACGAAACCACCTATTATAGGGGTTATTACATATCCCAAATCCATAAAGAAGTCCCAAATTCCAGCTATCTCACCTTTTTTTTCATTATATGAAAGGTCTATAATCAAACCAGAAGCAGCTGGAAAAGAAAAAGTCCATCCAATTGATATTAATATAGCAGAACTAAATATAAAAATAAAATTGGAACTTATTGAAAAAAGAATCAAAGATGCACCCATTATAAACAAACCTAAAATCAAGATTTTTTTCTTTCCAAATTTATCTGCAAGTTTTCCAGCAGGGCAAGATAAAAAAATTCCAAGAAAAGAGAAACATGCAAGTAAAATTCCTCCCAAACCAGGATTCATTCCAAGAACATCATTACCATAAAATAAAGGACCAAAAGTCAATAATATCTGTTCCCATCCAGTCAATAAAAGAGAAATTAAAAGAAGCAGAATTCCAAAAGCTTTAAAGTTTCTTATTTTTTTTAATTCATAAGTTAAAGAAGAGAAATTAAATAATTTCATTGATTTAATAAAGCTACGATTATTGCTCTCTTTTAACCCAAAGATTAAAACAATTATAGCCAATATAACAAGCAGGACATAAGCAGAAATAATGCCTGCAAAACTTAAATATAGCAAGATAAATCCTCCAGCTAAAGCACCAATTGTTTGCCCCAAATATTTTACTTCAAGATCAAAACCATAATAGGAAGCCCTTCTATTTTTATTAGTCATTGAGGCGAATTTTGCATCTCTTGGCACTCTCCATGTCTGAAATGCAAATCCCCATAAAAGAAAAACAATTGCCAAAACTAAGCTTCCTTTTAAAAGAAATATCAAACTGCTGATTATTATTAATAGTATTAATCCAGAAATCATTAATTTTTTTTTACTGGTTTTATTACAAAATAATCCAACAGGAACATCAATTAATATTCCAGTTACAGAAGCAAGTGAAAGTATTAGTCCTATCTGAAAAAAAGAAAGATTAATGCTTTCAAGATACTTTGGAAATGAAAACTCCAGTATGTAATCAGCAGTAAGCCACAGGAAAGTAGCCAAAATCAAAATAAATATCTTTGAGTTGACAAATCTTTTGATCTTATAAAAAACCATTTTAAATGTATAGATGTTCAAATTTATTTTTTCTTTTTAATCTTATTTCAGGATTGTATTTATCAATAACAAAATTATTATTTTTCTTTTTAAAAACAAATTCCTGGATTCTCATATTATCAAACATATAGTATTTGTAATGCTTGTCAAATAAATCCTCAACAAAATAAATTCCATTTTTCATTTTATCAAACATAAGAGAAAACAGCGCTGAAAATATTCCTATTGAAACCTGCAGATAAGTAGCACTTGTTCCAATAACTGCTAAATTAGGTATTGAATTAAGATAATAGACTTTTTTGTCTTTATAATCCAGTATAACTCCTATGCTGTCTGCGCCATCGAGTATCTTTTCAGTGTTATCAGCTTTTATAAGGTCTTTCCTATAAATATTATTATTCTTCTTGTATATTTCTTCGAGTTTTTCCATAGTTTTCATATTAACAGCATAAATAAACTTAGATGGTATATCATATTTTTGACCTATTGTCAAATTTTCTTCATGCAGGATGGTAAATCCTTTTGGATATTTGTCATATTTCAAAACTGGAGAAAGTATCTTTTTCATATCTAACTAGTGTTTTATGGCATTTGGATATAATTTTTTTAATTTGTTTCTTCCAAGTACAATTCCAGAAGGGTCTCTTACATCTTCAACTAAAAACTCATGAATAGACCAAGTCATCATAGGAGCCCATTTTTTTGATATAACTGAAGTATCATATTCAAAGTGTATAACTTCTCTAGGAACTCCAAATTTCTCTATCCCATATCTGACCCACATATTAACATTTCCAGGATTCATTCCAGAACACAGTATATGTACAGCATTGTTTATCTTATCTTTTTTTCCATAGATATAATAAATTAATTCATCAACAGTTTTTTCTTCAGCATTCATCGCAGTATTTATATAGTTTATCTTAACTTTGTCAGTAATTTCAATAATAGGTATAGAATCCATATCCGTTATATCTAATACAATATCAATTTTATATCTTTTTAAAATATCTATATATTCTTCTCTTTTTTCAGGCAATTTAATCTCTTTATGAATAAAGACATAATTCAGTGCTTTGTGGTCAATATAAAGGTTTGATAAAACCTTTCTATTTTTGTCCAATAATATTAACTTGTTAAATAAATTCCTGTGATGAATAAGATTATGTAGAAAAGCATTTGCAACTCCTCCAGATGCTCCAAGAACTAATAAATTAGGTTTCTTTATCAACTTCCCGCCTCTTTCTTTATATTTATAATAAATTTGCATATATAAATTAATCTAAATAAGTCGCACTTAGGCCATACATACCTTTATAAACAGACAATTCATCTTTTCAGAAATACATAATAGATAAAATCATAAACATAAAAAATCTGTAAAAGATTTTTGTGGTCCAAAAATTTCTCAAAAGAAATTTTAGGAAAATTGAATTCTAGTATGTCAATTATCAGGAGGAAATATATAATGGGAAGATTCGATGGCGGCTCAAGAGGCGGATTCAGAAGATTCGACGACAGACCGGTAGAAAAGCATAAAGCAGTTTGCTCTGAATGTAAGCAAGAATGTGAAGTTCCATTCAAACCTACAGAAGGCAGACCAGTTTTTTGTTCAGAATGTTGGAAGAAAAGAAATCCAAGATTCTAGATTGCAAAAAACAAACTTAATTATAATTATTTTTTATTATTCTATTTTTTAAATTCTATTTTTGAAAGGTTTTTATATTACCTTTGACATATATTCTAAGTAAATTAAAGGAAAAATTACCAATCATTTTTAAAGGAAAGATGATTTGTTAGGAAAAACTTTTAAAAGTTTTAAGAACCTTGGGTTTTATACAAACATGAACAAAAATCTTGAAAAAACAATTGATTATCTTAAAAAAAAGAAAAAAATTCTTTTTTTAACAACCTCTAATAGATGGTCCGGTTCAAAAGATGAGCCAAAAAGCGCTTTGTTAGCAAAGGAAATAGCCTCTAAATTAAACAATAAAGTTACAATAATTGACGTAGCAAAACTTGCAATTTATGTTTGTGAAGGAAATGTTTCTAAAAGAAAATACAACGATTGCGGTGAAAAATTCGCTTTATTAAAAGACGAGGAAAAAAATCCATCTCAATGCCACAGATGCTGGGCTTCTTTGAATAATCCTGATGATGAATTATGGAGAATTTCAAAAGAGCTTTTTCAATCAGATTGCGTTGTTTTCTTTGGCTCTATAAGATGGGGGCAGATGAATTCCATTTACCAGAAACTAATTGAACGATTGACCTGGATTGAAAATAGGCATTCCACTTTTGGAGAAAGCAATCTGCTTAAAAATATTGATGCAGGCTTGATATGCATCGGACATAACTGGAATGGAAAAAATGTCATAAAAATACAGAAAAAAGTACTGAACTTCTTTGGATTTAAAACACCCAAGGAATTATTTTGGAATTGGCAATATACCAATGATGCGAATGAAGAGTCGCAGGAATCTTATAAAAAAGCTTTTCCTAAATTTATAAAAGATTTTGAGATAGAGGTTTCTGAGGGTTGAAGATTATCTAAATATAATTTAATAATCTTAATATTTTATTTGAGGTTCGCATACTCTCCTTTTAGAATAGGTTAAGTTTTGATAAGAGAATCGAGATTAAATGAATCCGATGAACCACTTATCGTTTTTGTACATTAATAAATAAACAAAAATTTTAAGTTATATCAACGGAAATAAATTTTAGGAAAATTTTTTCCTTGATAGATAGGATAAGAAAGGGTAAATTGTCCGGAAATTAATTTCTTATCTTATAACTTTAGCTTATTAAAATTAAAAATAATTTCACAAATTTTTCTTTGCAAAAGGATTTTCCCATTCAACCAAACTTCCTGCTTTTATCTCAATTTCATCTGCTTTTTTTAATCCAGCTATTTGCTTTCTGTCTAAAATCTGGAAATGCTCAACATCAGCCAGATGCTGGGGAATATACCAAATATCTTCTTCATCAATCACCCAGTTTTTATCATCAAATCTTGTTAAATCAACAGGCATTGAAAAACTGCGAAGAGTTTTTCTTCCATCATCATTCATATATTCATGAAAAAAACTCATTACCAACTCTCTTATTGAGTCATATACAGGTTCTCTGTATCTTAAAATAGCGTGATTGGTTTTTGACAATGCTCCCCATTTTCCGTTTGTTTTAAATACAGCTATTACATGGTCAAAATCATTTCTTGAAGCAGTTAAATCAACAATCAATGGATGCCCAATATTATTTATTCTTAAAGCCAATGCACCAAACATTGCTCCTTCCATGCAATGGCATTTATTTTGTCTAAGAACCATTCTAGGAGACAGGCAGGTATCCCCATTTTCTTCAAAGTTAACTGGTATTTTATTAAGAAAATTCTGTATTTTAACAGGATTGTTCAATTTTTTAAAAATTGCAAGTTCTTCATCATTTAAGCCGAACATAGGTCACCTCTAAACAAACTTATTTAATATTATTTATATATCTAACTAACTTTTAATTTTTATTCTTTCTTTCATCTGTTTTGCACTCTGCATTAAAATCTTTCCATAAAATTTATTATTGTTTTTCTTGGAAGAAATCTTGTTAAAAATATAAAAAATTTATTCTTTATTCCTGTTACAACTATTGGTTTTTTTCTTTTATTTAATTCTCTAACTGCTATTTTTACAACTTCTTCTGATGACTGCATTATTGATTTTGGTGGGAGTTTATTTACTCCTGATTTATTAAAAAAACCAGTGTTAGTAACACCTGGATGCAAAGTCATAACATAAACTCCTCTTTTTCTTTGTTTATGCCATAAGCATTGTCCAAGCAATGAATTAAAAGCTTTTGTAGAAACATAAATAGGTCCGTTTGATGATGGAAGAAAAACAATTGCAGACGAAACAATAATTAAAGAATCACCTGGTTTCGCTTTTTTAAGAAAAGAATGTGAAATCATCATTATTGCATTGCAATTTATTGTAATAACTTCATTCAATTTGTCTATCGGCGTTTCTGCAAAATCGCCGTATATGCCCATCCCAGCATTATTTATAACAAGATTATAATTTTTATTGGATATTTCATCGCATATTCTTTTAATATCTTTAAAATCAGTCAAATCCGCATAAATAAATTTATGATTTCCCACAAGCTCATTTACTATTTTGTTTAATTTATCTTTTTCATTAGAAACTAAAGTAATATCATATTCCTTGCTCAAAGCTCTTACAAATTCTAAACCTATGCCACTTGAAGCTCCGGTAATTAACGCCTTTTTATTTACCATATTAGAATAATTAAAAGCTTATATAAAAAACTATTCTAAATCAATTTATTTATATCAATTCTTATTTATTTTTTTATAATATTATACTTCAAACCTTTCCACAGCTTCTTTCTCCAAAAAATGCATTTCACCAGGAATAATAAAGCAAAATGGATCTGCAATTTTATTTGCTTTCTTTTTTAGTTTTTCAGGAGTTCCATACAAAATCCTTGTTTTTTTTGTACCCATATTAGAGCAAACTATCAAATTATCCAAATCAAAACTCCTGTCTTTGCATGCAATTTTTAATTCCTCCAGAGCATCGCTAAAATTTAATCCAATATCAATTAAAATCAAAGAATGGGCTTTTATTGACTGATTTTGTTCAGCGTATTCAATGAAACTTTCTGGCTGGAAATGAGCTTCCCACTTTGGCATTGAGGTTATTTTTCCAAACTTATACAATTGCAAGCCTGTTTCTGCGAGTGTATCAAAAACAGAAGTTGAGTAAATAGCCTTTGTTTTGACTTTAGATTCTTCTGCATTCAGTATAAGAGACATGTGTGTTGTTGCAAACAAAGGACACCCATAGACAAGCATGGCAATATTCTGTTTCTTAGATTCTTTAATCAGCATCTCGCTTTCAACATCTTTCCTTTCTAATTCAATTATCTTTTTTCCAATTATCTTTTCAAGTTTTTTAATGGAATAAGGAAATTTAACAGTATAATTTTCAAGATAAATTCTTTTGCATCTTTTTATAGCTTCTTTTCCCTCAATAGAAATTCCTTTTTCATTTAGGCCAAGACCGATTAAATATAGCATTAAATAATGAAGATAATGTAATTTTTAATTGTTTCTTTTTCAGTTCTCTGCTATATCAGAAGAATCAGTCCATGCAGATACATAGCTGATATGTGGATAAAGTATTCCTTCAAAAGTTTTGCTTCTGGAGCATTTTAGGAATAATATTCCTTTTAAAGTCTTATTTTCAATGCCATCCTCACCGCAGGTATATTGATAAAATTCTCCAATTCTTTTAGGAATATTTTGTGTCGCAAGATAATTTGCTTCAGCATCACCGCCTTTTAACGAAAAACTATCTTTTCTTCCATGTCCTATCAATATGACATTATCATATTTGGGATTTTTCAATTCTTCGACAAAATCATCTAAACTTGGATTGCTGCACCAATATACTCTATTTCCTTTAAATGTTTGTCGAACAGTTACTGGAGTATACATAAATAAATCAGTAATTCCTACCATTAAACTGTCTGGCAGTCTAGGAATATGATAATCCTTCAAATCATTTTTTCCAGTAAAGACAACAGTATTTCTTTTCGGTGTTATGCATCTATTTGAAAAGTACGCAGCAGAGACTGATAACGCATTGACAGCAATAATTAGGGTTAAGCCTTTCAGACTTCTTTTAATCCACTTGACTGAAGTTTTTTTGAATAACATCTTTTTATTAAGTTAAAAACTATTTATAAATTTAAATACTTAAGAAAGTTATTTAGCAAAAAATAAAAATTTTTCATAAAAAACTTTAAATACTAGCTTTGAATAGAATTTTTGATATTAATTTATAAGATATAAAAGAGAATAATGATTCCAAGTAAGATGTTTTTTACCAAGGGAGTGGGAATACATAAAGACAGGCTCGCTTCTTTTGAATTAGCTTTAAGAGACGCAGGTATAGAAAAATGCAATCTTGTTTATGTTTCCAGTATTTTACCGCCAAATTGCAGATTAGTTTCAAAAGAAGAAGGTTTAAGATTGCTAAATCCTGGAGAGATTACTTTCTGTGTTATGGCAAGAAGTGAAACCAATGAGCCTAACCGATTAGTTTCTTCTGCAATAGGTGTTGCTGTTCCAAAAGACAATTCCAATTATGGTTATTTGTCAGAGCATCATTCTTTTGGAGAAACTGCAAAAAGATGTGGAGAATATGCCGAGGATTTGGCTGCAACAATGTTGGCGACAACTTTAGGAATTGAATTTAATTCAGATACTGCCTGGGAAGAAAGAGAGCAGGTCTACAAAGCAAGCGGGCAGATATTCAAGACAACAAATGTTGTCCAGTCATGCGAAGGGCATAAAGATGGATTATGGACAACTACCCTTGCAGCTGCTGTGCTTCTGGAGTAATTCTATAGCAAAGGACGCTGATATTTTTCCAAATGCGCCTTTGCTATCAAGGGAAAGACATAAAAAATAAGTGAAATATTTATGTCTTTCACTATAATTGTTAATACACAAAAATTGAGATGTTATGTTGCGAGATGATTAAAAAAATGTTTCAGAAGCCATATCTTATTGAGTTATTATATTAATTAAAAATACCTATCTGATTCTAAAAATAATAATCAAAAAAGTTATCGTCATCCAAGAAAGAGTTATTATAATCGGAATTTTATACTGAAAATCAACAAAAAATAAAAAAATTCCAATCAAAAAACAACAAATAATCAATATTTTTAATCTTTTGTTCCAGGCCTTAATTTCTTCTTTGCAAGTTTTAGCAAGGAATAATCCAACAGGGATTCCAAAAAGTATTATTATTAAATAAATCAGCTCTTTAATCATTAATTAAATAACAAAAAAGGATATATAAAGATTTTTAAATGGTTTAAAATAAAGATCTTTATGGATAGACAACAATTAAGAAGGGATTTGTTAGCAGGAATGTGCAGGTGTGCTGAAGAAATTAGCATATACCATCATAATGGACGTCATCTAACAAATATTAGTTTTCTAGATAGATGCCCTGTTGCATTTAAACCTAGAGTTGGAGATAAATATCTTTTTCAATTAATATTAGATGAAGTTATTGATAATATAGTTTCAGAACAAGAACATATTAAATGGACAAATGAGTATATTATGGGTGCTGCAATTATGGGTAGATTTTATTATCCCCAATATGGAAGATTTGATGAACAAGAACTTGAAGAAGTTAGAAGAGAATAATTTAATAAATTATCTTATATTCTATAAATAATTATGAAACTTATTAAACATTCAGAAATAAGCAAAGAAATAGAAGAAGAAATCCTGTCAAAAATCTTGGAAGGAAGAATTTTCATCTATCCAACAGACACAATCTATGGATTAGGGTGCAATGCCGAAGACAAAGAAGCAGTTGAAAAAATAAAACAAATCAAACAAAGGGATGCAAACAAGCCAATGTCAGTAATTGCTCCTTCAATTGAATGGATAAAAGAAAATTTAATTGTGGATATTGATTTAGATAAATATCTTCCAGGCTCTTATACAATCCTATTAAAAAAGAAAAATCCTGATTTTTTAAGCTGGGTTTCGAATACAGATTCCTTGGGAATACGAGTTCCAAATAATGATTTTACAAAAATCATTCAAAAATCCAAAGCCCCTTTTATAACAACTTCGGTTAATCTATCAGGAGAGCATTTTGCAACAAAGATTTCTGAAATAAGCAAAGAAATTTTGGAAAAAGTAGATATTATAATTGATAATGGGGAATTGAATGGAAAACCCTCTACCTTGATTGTTAATGGAAAAGAAGTTGCTAGATAAATATATTTTATAAATGTAATCCTTGAGAAAGAATATTTGCTATTTCAGCTTCAAGTTCTAAATTTCTAACTTTTAATAATGCAATATGAAAAGCTTCAGGATTAATATTATTAGTCTCTAAAATATATTTAATCTGAGGATTCATTGCCTCAAGCCCCATTATTACTCTTCTGGTTGAAAATGATTTAGAACCTAAATCAGGAACAACCCTATCTGGAATATAAAAATGATCTTCTCCCACAAAAACATCATAAGCTCCATGTTCTATAAGATTTTGAACAAATCTAATCCCTTTTTCTTTATCTTCATAAAATGCTCTTTGTTCTAAGATATTTGTTTTTCCCATAATAATATTTTGTTTAAAATTGTTTATAAACATTAATATATATCAAAATATCCTTTTACTTTCTTCTAGAAGCCAAAATATATCCAATAAATGCAATGTTCAATGTAAGTCCAAATAATGCCTGAATTGATGCAGCAAGTCTGTTTATTCCTAGAGGTGCAATATCTCCATAACCAATAGTTGAAAAAGTAGTCATGCTAAAATACAAAGAATCAAAAAAATCAATTGTTGTTGGATTCCCATTAAAATTAAAATTATTATTATGCGAATAATAGAATCCTCCAAACAAGATTATAAGAACAATTACAAAAAATAAATAATTTAATACAAAAGTGATAATGCTTTTTGAAGCTGCAATTGACTTAAGTCTTGGAATTAAGCCTATTGAATATAAAAATAATGCTGCAACAAATATTGTAAAAAAAGAATTGAATTCTTCACCCCAGAAAAAATGAATAATTCCAAATACAATGATTAATCCAAGGGAAACATAATCTTCAAAAACAGCCCCTTTTTTATGGATTATATTATGTATTTTTATTGCTACAAAAATTATCAATAAAAGAGAAGTTGACATTGGAGGAAGATTTAAGTAAGCCTCAAAAAATAAAGAACCTATAAATAATATTGCAATAATAACTGCAAGAATAATCTCTAGTCTTTCAGCACTCTTTTTATCCATCATTAAAAAAAGAAAAGGCTATTAATAAATCTTTTTAATAGTAATTCAATAAGGCAAATATCAATAATAAATAAAATATTAGAAATAAAATATAGATAATAGGTTAAAGGGTAATGAAGAGCAGAAAAAATAAAGTTGATTAACAATTAAATCACATAACAATCTCACCATATCCTATCCTATCCTACATCACATTATAGCAAATAACTTCAATAACCGGATATAATATGGTTATTTGATAGATAGGAAATGACATAAGAAACATACGGAAATTAATGTTATTTCCTATAATAAATAAAAAATAATTGATTTTTAAATTATAATAGAAAAGTATATTAACTAATAATATTTGGTTTTAATATGAGCCTAGAAAATTGGGAAGATGTAATTGATAGAGATTGGCCTGATCAAGGACCTGTGACATCTGAAACAGTTAGAGCTATTCAATATCATGCTCAAAGATATGGTGGAACTATGAGGGAAGCAACAGGAAGAGTTTGGACAAATGAAGCATATGAAGCAAGAAGAAAAAAGGTTCTTTCTACACCCTTACCTTAGTTTTGAGAAATATGTTAAGTAAACCTAATATCTCAATATTAACTTCAATCTCATTTACATTCGATTTCAGATTAACAATGCTCAATCAACTCTTCTTGCTTGTTGATTTCGCTGACATTTATTATTAATATAACTCGATATTAATCGATGGAGAGCAAATATGCTAAGTTGACATCTTGACACAACATAATAGAAAAATTAATAATAGCTTATTTCTATTATCTTTCATGCGTTTCGCAATAGCATATTCGAAATTAAATTCAGCAGGAACTTTAATTGCTGAGGAATTTAAAAAGCTTAGTTTTAGCCCTCAAACTCCTATAATTGAATTGAAAAAAGAAACTATTTATTCTGATGATTTAAATGAAAAACATTATCCAGAATTAAAAAACATAGATTTTCTTGTTTTTGCGTCAACCCATAAATCTGAAAAAGGAAATCCTTCTCTATGTCTGCATGCACCAGGAAATTGGAGGGGAGCAGAAGTAGGAGGAACTCCTGGAAAAATCTGTCCAACCTCTGCATTTGTTTTAAAATATTTATTTCAGGAATTAAACAAGAATTATACTGAAAATAAAGAAAAATTGAATCAGGAATATAATGTTACTTTGGAAGCGACTCATCATGGCCCGCATATTAATATTCCGTGCTGTTTTATTGAACTTGGGAGCAATGAAATCCAATGGAAAGACGCAGAAGCAGCAAAAATAGTTGCAAAAACTATTATCTCCCTGCAAAATTACAATAGTAATTTTATTGCTAGCCATCCATGGATTCCTGCAATAGGCATAGGAGGTCTGCATTATTGTCCTGCTTTTAACAAAATTCAATTAAACAGCAATTATGCTATTTCTCACATCATTCCTGAATATAATTTGGTATATAATCCATTAACTATTGAAAATATGATAAAACAAGCTATAATGAAAACAACTGAGAATGTTGATACATTCTTAATAGACTGGAAAGGTTGTGGAAAATCAGAAGAAAGACAAGTTATAATTGATGCTATTAAGAGGTTAGGGTTGAAGTGGGAGAAGACTTCTGGATTTATTAAAGGAAATGGGATATAAACATAAGAGGACTTCCGAAGTTGAGAAATGAAAAATTTATAAAGGCAAATAAGTTACCAAAGTTGCCATTAAAATGAAAAAAAACCTATTTACATTAAGTATATTATCAATTTTTCTAATTTCAATGATTATTATAAGCGGAATTGTTTCTGCAGCAGGTATAAATACTTTAAAAGATTATGAAAATAGTATTAATTATACATGTGAACAACCTGAGGATTGTGAAATAAAAGATGTTCGCAATTGTTGTGGTTATCATCCAGAATGTGTGAATAAAAATTCTATTGTTAATGCGTCACTTGTTAAAGAGCTATGTGAACATGGAGCACAAACAGGGCTTTGCGGATATAAAGATATCAAGTCTTGCAAATGTGAAAAAAATAAATGTATTGGGAGTGAGAAAAATGTAACAGATTATAATTATTGTGAAAGAGATACTGATTGTGCTTGTGGGACCAATATTCAAACAGGAGAATGTTTTATAGGAAATAAAAAATATGTTAATGAAACAAAACAATGTCCTGATTATTGTTCTGGATTTGCTGCAAATCTTATAAATAGATGTGAAAATAATAAGTGTATCTCTAGCAATAAAAATCTTCCTGGTAAGGATAAAGTAAAAATCCTTCCTGAAACAGCATCTTTAAGAGCAAGAGAAAGACTGGGTGAATTAGGATTTAATATTACTTTAAAGGAAGTTGGAACAGGAAATGAAAAAAGATTTGTTTATGAAACAAAGGCAAAAAAAGAAGGCAAATTATTTGGTTTCTTGAAAGTAAAGGCAGACATATCTGCTGAAATTGATGCAGAAACAGGCGAAGTTACCAAAGTCCATAAGCCCTGGTGGAGTTTTATTGCAACAGGTATTTGATCCAATTAAATTTAAAAACTTTCAATACTTTGTTTTATTATGAAATCCTTAAAAGGAAGTGAAACTGAAAAAAATCTTTTAAAAGCATTTGCAGGAGAAAGCCAGGCAAGAAACAGATACACTTATTTTGCAAGTGTTGCAAAAAAAGGAGGTTATGAGCAGATTTCTGCAATTTTTCTTGAAACAGCTGAAAATGAAAAAGAGCATGCAAAAGTTTTCTTCAAGTTCTTAGAAGGAAATATGGTTGAAATAACAGCGGCTTATCCTGCTGGAAAAATAGGAACAACTACAGAAAATTTATTAGCTGCTGCAAATGGAGAAAAAGAGGAATGGGGAAAATTATATCCTGAATTTGAAAAAACAGCCCGGAAGGAAAGTTTTGATGAAATAGCAGATTCTTTTAAAGAGATAGCAGATGTTGAAAAAGAGCATGAAAAAAGATACAGAAAATTATTGGAAAATGTTAAAAATAATAAGGTTTTTAGAAAAGATAGAGTAGTCAAATGGAAATGCAGAAACTGTGGTTATATTCATGAAGGCAGGGAAGCTCCTTTAGTATGTCCTGCTTGTTCTCATCCACAGGCTTTTTATGAAGAAATAGCTGAAAATTATTAGACTTCTTGAATAATTATATTTATTGTTAATATAGTCAAGGGAAAAACCTAAGATTTTTCTCAATTATTCATGTTTTTCACTATAATTGCAAATTATGTATAGCAGGATTGTTTTGCTTTAATTTTTGATTTCTTAATCTTACATAAACAACTTTTAAGAAGAACATTTCTAATCCTATTAACTTATCAGAATTCTTCATAATAATTTAATTTTCCAGTCCCCTGACCCCTTAAATCAAATTCTTCAACATTCAATCTGTTTGGATGCTGATAAACAATCTGTCTTCTTATATTTTCAAAATCTTCTTGACTATCTGGAACTTTTTCATGATAGGATTTTGCTTCAATTCGGTTCAATGCATCAACAAAACTTGTTAATTGACTGCAATCTCTAATAATCAATCCATTTATTTCTAGCTTAGTTATTCGCTTAAATGTCATTCATGTAATTAAAACTAATACTTAATAAACATTTATATATTAATTTTGTATTATTTATGCATCAAAAGATGTCTAAAATCCTCTCAATAAAAGCCAATGAAATTCTTGATTCAAGAAAAAAACCAACAGTATCTGTTGTTCTAACAACAGAAAAAGGAAGCTTTCATGCAGCTGTTCCATCAGGAGCATCAACAGGAATTTATGAAGCCATGGAATTAAGGGATTCTGATTCTCATGTTTCAAGAGCAATAAAAAATGTAAATGAAATAATAGCAGAAAGATTAATTGGACTAAATCCAGAAAAGCAAAAAGAAATTGATAATTTGATGATTAAATTTGATGGAACTAAAAATAAATCAAGGTTAGGGGCAAATGCAATTTTAGGAGTTTCAATGGCTGTTTGCAGAGCAGGAGCTGTGTCAAAAAATATTCCTTTATATAAACATATTGCAGAACTCTCAGAAAATAAAAAACTTATTCTTCCATTTCCTTTTTTTAATATAATTAATGGAGGCAGGCATGCAAAAAATAACTTGGCAATTCAGGAATTCATGATTGTTCCAATTTCAAAAAATTTCAAAGAAGCTCTTGAAATAGGGGCAGAAATATATAATGATTTAAAAAAAATAATAATCCAAAAATATCCCTCGTTTAATATAGGAGATGAAGGAGGTTTTTCTCCAAATTTAAACAATACAGAAGAAGCCCTTGACTTATTAAGGCGGCTGATTTTAAAGTCAAAACATAATAAAAAAGTCAGGATTGCAATAGATGCAGCTGCTTCTGAATTTTTTAAAGATAATTACTATGATTTAGATATAAAAAATCCGAATAATATTGGAAAAATGAGAAAAACAGGGGAAGAGTTAATTGAATTCTATAAGAATTTAATAAAAAAATATAATATACTTTCAATTGAAGACCCTTTTAGCCAGGATGATTGGAAATCTTATGGGGAATTTACAAAAGAAATTGGAAAAAAATTGCAGATAGTTGGGGATGACCTTCTTGTAACAAATCCAAGCAGGATTAAACAGGCTATTTCACAAAAAGCTTGCAACGCCTTATTATTAAAAATAAATCAAATAGGAACAATAACAGAATCAATAAATGCCTATAAGCTGGCAAAAAAAGCAAAATGGAAAGTTATGGTCAGCCACAGAAGCGGTGAAACCAGAGATGACTTTATTGCTGATTTAGTTGTTGGATTAGGAACAGGGCAAATAAAATCCGGAGCTCCTTTTCCAATAGAACGAATGACAAAGTATAATCGGTTGGTTGAGATTGAAAAAGAACTGCATAGATAAACTGACTTGTTTACACAAAGTATACCAAAAAGGATATACTTTCTTAATATCATTTTTTTTCAAGAATCCACTTCCAAACAGGCATTACTTTTATTTTCTTGCCTTCTATTTTTATCTCTTCTTCTTGATTATTTGTTAGAAGTAACCCTTTGTTTAACTTGAATTTATCCATTGCTTCTTTCAATCCAGAAATTTCTCTTTTCCGATTATCTTCATTTAAATCATAACAAACTTGTATTGCATCAATTACTGCTTTATTTTTTACTAATAAGAAATCACATTCATTTTCATTAGAATAATAAAAAACATCATTATCTTTGTTTAAAGAATTAAATACTAAATTTTCTAGTAACCATCCTTTATCTTTTGTAAGCTTCTTGGATAAAACTCCAACAAATCCATTATCTATTATATAAAATTTCTTATCGTTTATTATTTGTTTTTTTAGGGAATAGTCAAATTTGTTTATTGTTTTAGCAAAATAAGTTTCTTCAAGATAATGTATAAACTTTTTGATTGTATTAACACTATTAATATCTGTTATCTTCTTCAATGAATTAAAGCTAAATTTATTAGCAAAATTAGATATTAAAATAGAATATAAATTTCTCAAAATAACTATATTATCTACCTTATGCCTAACAGCTATATCTTTTAAAACAGTATCTTCATAAACTTTTGTTAAAAGTTCAGTATCATTATAAATCAAATATTCTGGCATCCCCCCTTTTATTAAATATTCTTCAAAATATTTTTTTATTTCAACTTTTAATTCGGTTTTATAAATAGTATCTTTCTCAAGTTTAAACCCTCTCAGTTCTAAAAACTCTAAAAAAGAAAAAGGTCTAACTATGATATCAACATGCCTTCCGGTAAGTTTTGTTCCTAACTCTTTGCTCAATAATGTTGCACTAGAACCTGTTATAAAAAATTTAAAACCTTCTTCATATAATCTTCTAACAAAGGTTTCAAAGTTTGTTACATTTTGAATTTCATCTAAAAAGAAAGTTTTCTTTTTTCCATATAAGCTTACTAATGCTTCATAAAGTTTGTTAAACTCATTAGCAGGAAAATTAAATAATCTCTCATCTTCAAAGTTTATGTAATAAAAGTCTTCATCTTTGTAGTGGTTTTTAATTAATTGCCTTAAAAGAGTAGATTTTCCGCTTCTTCTTAATCCTGTTAAAACAACAACATGAGGGAGTTTAATTTTAGATTCAATCTCTTTAAGTATAGTTCTTTCTATGCCAAATTTTTTATTCAATATTGTTTCTCTTTGCTTTACTAATATTTCTTTTATTTGTTCTTCGGATATCATGATAATATAACAAATATAGGATTTATAAATGTTGTCATTGGGGTTGCACAAAATAGTTACTTTTTGTGCAATGACAATGAATAGATAAATTATTTAAAGGACATTTTATGAAATAATTAGTCCAAATAGGAGATAAAAATGGAACCAAATCAAAATTATAATACATCTGAATCAAATTCAACACCAAGAAACAAATCTTTATCAAAAATCGAAATAGCTGCACTTTCAGCTCCTTTTGTTTTAGGAACATCATTATTATTTACATCTTATGATTCAAAATTTGTACCTTATTTAGCTGCTGGAACAATAATCTCTGCTTTCATAGATGCATTATATTTTATTCCAAGAGATAGACAAAATAGAAGTGCTCATTAGAAAGTATATCCTTTAGGATATATTCTTTTACATAGAGAATTCGGGAGTTCGATCCTCTCTAGGTCCATTCATTTGATATATTTTTAAAGGATGTTTTTGTAAAATAATAAACCTAAATGGGAAGAGAGTTCTGATAAAATTAAAAGAAAAATAAACAATTCAGAAATTTGATGCGGGAAAAAGTTTCAAACTATCATCTTTAGGTATGGGTAAAACACAAGAAGTTCTTGACATCAAAGGAGCTACGATTCCTTTATACTTTTTTTATAATCCATTAAAGTTATTAATGCAAAAAATAAGCATAATGTGTTTATGAATAATATTATTTTAATATCCTGCCCCTTATATCTAACAACACTCTGATTTGAATTATCTTCTGTATCTATAAAATTATCATCCTCATTGTTTTTATTTTTATTATTCACTAAATCTTCTGATTCATCAAGAGTATGAGTTTCTTCTGAATTTGTGTCTGAATAACTACTTTCGCTAGCTTGATTGTTTGAATTTATTTGAGTATTTGTATTGCTATTAGTTGTTTGATTGACCTTTATTTGTGAAGAACTATTATTTGTAGTAGAGGTAGCAGAATTGGTTGTGTTGTTTACAGGGCTTGTTGTTGCATTTGGAAATGTCTGATTTCCAAGGGGAATATTAATTACACTTCCAAGAGCAGCACCTGAGCCAAATGCAGATATGAAAGAAATATTAATTAAGAATATCAGTAAAATTCCAAATAATATACATCTTTTTTTATATTCCATTTTACCTGGATTTATATAAAAATATAGAATTTAAATCTAAGTTACTACTTTTTACAGATGATTTTTGTTAATGTAAAAGTTATTAATTTGAAACCTTATTTTTAAGAAATCAAAAGGATTAATCACTATCAGAGCAGTTCTTCCTGAATTTTTTTCTTTCTTAATTTTCTTGGATGTTCTTCTTCAACCTCAAGATTCTGCTCTTCATTTAACTCGCTTTCTTCAGGAGGTTCAGGTGCTTTGATTTCTGGCTTTATCTCTCCAAAATCTTTTTCATTAATGGAGTTTATTATAGCTTTAAAATCCTTAAAAGCTTCAGCAGAAATTCTTGTTCCTGATTTTGTAAATCCAGTATACTTATCAGAAGTTGCAAATTCCCTTATTGTCAATCCAGTCTTTCCTCCAAAATCATCGATTCTTATTATAATGTCAGTAATTGCGTTCTTTTTTATTTTTCCAAATTCTTTTTCCATTTTTAAGATAAATATTGATTTCTTTATTAATTTATCTGTTTTTGAATATAGAATAATAAATATGCTAGCATCAATTCTGCTTAAGCATCATGGCATCCTGAGGGCATATTTCAATGCAGCAGAAGCATCTTATGCATTTTTTTCTGTTTACAGCAGGAAATGGATTCATTTCTATTGCCTTTACAGGACAATGCCTCATGCATAACCCGCATTTCAGGCATTTTTTAATGTCGCATATTATAGGTTTTTCTTTAAAAAGAACTTTTAATAATCTCTTGGTTTTTGATTTTGAATGGGAGGTCGGAAGTTTGAATTCTATTTTTTTGAACTTTTTACCAGCAATCTGGAATTTAAAATTTGGATAAAGTCTTCTTTTTACACATTCTTTTATAGCATAAACTGATTTTGGATTTATACCTATCATCTTTGTAACTGCAATATCTAATGCTATTCCGTTTTTTGAAGCAAATATTAATTCAGCTTTTTTTATATCTCCAGAAGTAGGTCCCTCTCCTTCCATTCCAATCACACCATCCATTATATTTAAGCCAGGGTTTATATTTTGATAAATATCTACCAGCACTTCTGAGAATTTTTTGTCTCCATGAGCTTTGTTATGCAATCTCTGTTTTAAGCCTCCTGGAATAATTCCATAAAGATTTTTTATAGCTCCGGTGTACTTGGTAAGAGAATGTGTTTTTAATTTAGGAACATTAATAATCAAGTCCGCATCTTTTATAACTTTTGATATATCAAAACTTTTCAGTATTTTGGCATTTTTATCTCTAATCTTAACAAGTTTATCTTGCTCAAAAATTACCAGCTTTCCGTATTTTTTAGCAACTTTACCGATTCCAGATGCCCTAAAAGAAGATTCAGGGTTTGTAAAAGGAGAATCTCCTATAAGGATTTTGCAATTATTTTTTTTAAGAATTTTGCAAATAGCCTCTATGATTGACGGATGAGTGGTTGTTGCTATTTGTTTTTTTGGAAAACATCCAACGACATTTGGTTTAATTAGAACTTTTTTGCCTTTGAATTTTGAAAAATCAAAATCAATCAAAGAAATAGATTTTTCAACAGCTCTGTCAACATCATTTTGGGAATAATTTCTGCATTTGACAATTGCAACTTTTTCAATAGTTTTCATTTTATTTTAGAATTTTATCAGCCCAGACAAAGGTTTTTTCTTCCTTAAATCCTTTGTCTTTCCAAAACTTTCTTGTTTTCTTATTATGCAAGTCCTCTAATATCTGTATATAATTTATTTTATTTATATCCTTTAATTTTGCTCTTCTAATTTTAATATTCATTTTTGCCTCTTTTTAATTTAATCATTAAAATATTCTACAGCTTTTATAATTTGCTGAATTAAATCTCTTGTAATGAATAAAGAAGATTTTGAGTATAATTCATTTACTTTTTCAATTGTTGTTTTTTTATCTATTATCTTATCCTTAAAAGCTCTTAATATAATTCCAATAGTTCCATGAACTTCAATATTATATTTTATAGCAACATTTCTAGCATCTAAATCATCAGTTAAAAAATAATCAGTTTTTTCCTGCATTGCTAAGACTATCGCAAAAGATTCTCCTAAATCTAAATTTTCTTGATTTGTTAATATTTTAACCCTGTCTTTAAAATCAGGCAGTAATTCCTGTATTTTTATTTTTCTTGGAACAGCTATCTTGTTATTCCTTAATTCTTTTTCAACTTCTTTAGGAATCATGATTTTATAAAAAATATCAAGAACTTTAATTAAATTAATTTCACTTAAATGAATAATTGGTCCAGTATTAGAAACAGCTTTCTTTTCATTTGCTAAACCAATGAACTTATCATCTTCGTTGTTATTTGCCATAAAGCCCCCATTGAATATCGCTTTTTATTGCAGATTCCAATTGAGCAACTTTTTGTTTTTTAATTAGTTCACGAATAGCATCTCGAATTAATTCAGATTTATTAGCATACCATCCCTGTTTAATCAATTCTTCCATTTCATCAATTATTCTTTTAGTTAATTTTGCAGGCACACATTCCATGTCAGATTCATTTACCATTTTAAATTTTATATATTTATAATAGTATTACTCTGGTAATACTTATAAATCTTTCGGCTTGCGAGAAATTCAGATTTAGCCTGTCATAATATTTTCTAATCTCTGCAGGATTATGTTGAAATAAAGCAGTCAAACGTATCTCATCATACTTATCGGCATTAGCCATTATTTTAGGGTATATTCCTATTTTGAGACTGTTTCATTCTATTCTTCATCACTTCTTTTGTTGTCTTTCTTTTTTTCATCTCTTTTTATTCAATAAACCAAGAATTAATTATATTTATATTGTTCTATTCAAGAAAAAAACTGCCTTAATCTGAATAACCTTATTATATTTTCATCAATTTGATTAATATATTTTTCTTCCAAAACTCCTAACCTTTTCATTATTCTCCTTTTATCAATGGCTCTTGTTTGAAAAATTAATGCTATGGAATCAGATTCTAATCTATTCTTTTCACTTTTCTTAATTTCAATCGTATGCGTGAATCTTAATGAATTCAAGTTGGATGTTAAAGGAATAACAATGCAAACATTTGTTTCAGTATTCGCAAGAATTATAACCGGTCTTGTACCGATTTGCTCATGAACACTTACTGCTGGAAATTCAACAAGCCAAATCTCGCCTTTATGCATATTCTTTTTCAAAATTTATTAAAGCCTCGTCACTCAAATCATCCCATGTTTCTGATTCTTTATCCAATCTTCTTTTTTCTAAATTATCCAAATAGATTTTTAATGCTCTTTTAACTATTTCTCTTTTGTCAACTCCTGTTAACTCTCCTATCTCATTAATTTTCCTCAATTCTTCATTAGTTAGGTTAATTTCCATAACTAATAAATATTAAATGTTTATTTAAATATTATGTTTTAAAAACAAATATAATGATAATTTACGATAAATCATAATATTCAAACTTATGAGTTTTAAGAATTAGCATTGCTTTCCAATCTGCAATTATATTGGAATATTTCTGCCTGATTTGTGTGGATATTTCCTCTAATTCATTAGTGTCCTTTGCAATTAAGACACAAGTTAAATCAAAATCTCCCATTATTGAAAGCAAATCAATAACTCTTTTATGAGCAGTAAGTGATTCAATAAAATCTTTTTTCTCTTCAGCAGTTATATTCCTTAATTTTATTTTTATATCTGCAAGAAGAGGAAAACCTATTGCCCTAGGATCAATAAAGATTCCAGGATAATAAATATTCTTTCTCTCCATCTCTTTCATTCTTTTATGCACAGAATCAATTGAAAGATTGATTTTTTTTGCTATTTCAGTAAGCTGAGCTCTTCCATCTTTTTGAAGTATCATAAGGATTTTTTTATCTTTATCGTCTATTGCTCTTGAACTAAGTTTTGTTTTAATTGGCATATTATTATCTTATTTCTTAATAATTAAGGTATATTTATAAATTTATCGATAAATTAAGGTATTTTATAGGAAATACTTAAATAGACTAATTACTTAGTAGTAGTAGTAACAAATACAATGGAGATAAACAAAATGAAAAATAAAAAACATTATGATTGTAAGGAAGTAGTATCTATGATGAGATTACTCTGCGATTATTATGAATCAGACAGAGAATACTGTAATAGAGCTATTTCAGACCACGGCGAGATTTCTTCACCTGAATCTTACAGATTTTATTCTCAAAGAGAATTAAATGAAAGCCGGAATAGATCACAAGATGCTCATGCAAGATTAATTAGAAAATTACCTCCAAAAATTGCTGATAAACTTAGAGGTAGAATTTAAAATGAAAAATAAAAACACAAACATAAGAACAAAAAATCAACCAAGAATCAATTATACTTATAAGAGGATGAAAGGAGGTAATGAATAAAATGGAAAATACACAAAAATTAACACAAAGCGACCTTTACTATTTAATGCAATGTAAATATGGTTTTGATGAATCTAGAAGAAGAATTGGATTAATGTACAGAACAACTCCTAATAATAGGATAAATGCATCAAAAGAAGATGAAAGAAGAGTTAATCTGGAAGCAGAAGCCCTATTAGAAGTTAGAGATGCTACAAAAATAATCGGAAGAGCAGTTGCAGATTTAATAAATAGAGGATATAATGGAGCAAATATTGCTAGACTTAAAAATTATGCAAGAAGAATTGCTAAAGAAGAGAGAAAAAAACTTAATCCTTATAGACTTTCTAAAAGAATTGATCTTTATTTCACTAAGAGGGATGAAGAAGAGGCATTTGAAGCATACACAGACACTTTAAGACAAATTGGAGCTGAACAAATACCTGAAAAAGCACTTAGGGTTTATGGAGAGCCTTTAAAAGGGTGGCCTAAAAATTTGACAAGAGGTACTAATAGAGCTGATTAATTTAATTTTTATTTTTTAAAAAATAATAAAGAGGTAATATTTTTTATAAGATTACTTCTTCAGTCCCTTCCACCCAACCTTTTTTTCAACCAGATTTTTCAACTGAGGCCATTCATCTTCTTGGGTTTTTCTGCTCTCTTGATAAAGAACTCCGATGGGAATTTTTCCCTTCTTGCTGTTATAATCCCATTCATCAGCTAATTCAATTGCCTTTTTCATTCCATCTTTATTATCAATCTTATACATTTCCCTATCTTCCTCAGCAGTTTCAACATTGAATACAAGGCAATGCTGCATCATCTCAATATATGAAAAACCTTTATGTTTTATTGCTTTTTCAATGATTTCAGCAGTATGATTAATATCTCTTGGATCGCATCTTGCAATAAAACTCATTCCAGAAGCCAAGGCTAATTTAATCGGATTAAGAGGTTTGTTAAACTCTCCCAAAGGTTCTGCTTTATTTACATAACCTTGCCTGGAAGTGGGAGTTGCCTGTCCTGTTGTTAATGCAAAATTCTGGTTATCTGCAACAATATATGTCATGTCAAAATTAAATCTTCCTGCATGAATAAAATGTTCCATGCCTTCTGCATATGCATCTCCATCACCTGCAAAACCCAATACAGTCAAATTAGGATTTCCTAATTTGATTCCATAGCAGGTTGGAATGACTCTTCCATGCAAGCCATAAATCCCGCTCATATTAATGTAATCATATATTTTTTGATGACAGCCAATTCCAGTTGCCATTGCAAAATGTTCCTGCTTATAACCTTCGCTAATGAGTTTTGCAAGCGCTTTTTTAACAGATTCCAATATAAGAAAGTTCTTGCATCCTGGACACCAGGTAATCTCCTGGTCTGTTCCTAGTTTTTGTTTTATTTGTTCGATTGTCATTTGATTTTCTGTATTTCCCCCTTTAATTCATCGCTTGTAAAAGGCTTTCCATCATATTTTAATATCCTGTTTTCAATCTTGATTCCTGTTTTCTCTCTTATCAATCTTCCTAGCTGTCCTGTAACATTTTGTTCAATTAATATAACTTTATTTGCATTTTCAATTTCCTTTTTAATCTCATCTGACATTGGTTTCATATACAAAACCTGCAAAAATTTCCAATTACCTTTTGAAGGATTTTCAATTGATTCATCAATTGCATCAATTGCATCAAGAATAGCTGTTTTATTTGAACCCCAGCTTATTACTAAGTTTTTCGCATTTTTGTTTCCATAAATCTTAATCATCTGGAATATTTTGGCTTCTTCTTTTATTTTTTCATATTTTCTTATCCTATCATCTGCATTTTTTTTTGCAACAGCAGGAATTTCAGTTGTATTTCCATATTCATCATGCTCATAAGAACTTGCCTTTACAATTCCTTCTCCAGGAACTTTTCTCTTAACCTCAACAGGAATAATCTTATTTGGTTTCCTGTCTGTTGAAAATTCTGATTCAGCTAAATGCTTGTCAGAAAGAATTATTGACAAAGCTCCATATTTCTCACTTAGATAAAAAGCTTCATTGGTTTTTTCAGTGCATTCAATTGGATCTCCAGGAGCAATCACAATACGGGGAAATTCTCCATGCCCGGCTCTAAGTGCAACATCTAAATCTGCTTGGGTTGAATAAGTAGGTATGCCTGTTCCAGGCCCTGGACGTGATGCCAAATAAACAATCAAAGGTATTTCAGATATCCCCTGCATGCTCAATGCCTCTGTCATTAAATCATAACCACCTCCAGAACTTCCAATCATTGTTTTTGCTCCTGCAAAACTAGCTCCTAATCCTGCATTTGCAACAGCAATCTCATTTTCAGGCTGGAAAACCAAAAAATTATGTTCAATTTGTTTTGCAGCAAGTTCATGCATAACAGCAGTGGCAGGAGTCATCGGATAACTTAAGTATAAATCTATTTTAGAATTAATTGCACCTTCTGCAACTCCCTGGCTTCCACTCATCCGCAAAATAGAATTTTTCAGTTTTTTAAGTTCAAATTTTTTTCCCTTGTTATTAAATCCTTTTTCAGAAGCTGAAATTGCTTCTTGATTATTAAATTCTTTTTTTATTCTATCAATTAAAATACGTTTGTCAATTCCGAAGATTTTAATTAAAGCTCCTGCAAGTGCAATATTAAGATTTCTTCCAAGTCCATCAAACTCTTTAAAATCAATAATAAATCCATTATTTTTTAATTCATTTTTGTGCAAAACAATGGTTTTTTCATCCATGGCAACAATTCCATCTAATTTTGATTCATAGCTTCCAACTCTTTTATCAGAAATAGAAAGTATATTGAAATTATGCCCACCCCTTATAAGCGATGGGTAATCTCTGTAATTAAATGTAAAATATCCTTGTTCAGTAAGAATATCCGATACTATCTGGGATACTTTGTTTATTCCCTGCCCTGCCTTGCCGCCAATTAAAATATTAAATCTCATTTCTTTTTATTCTAAATTAGTATTTATAGAGTATGAAAGAGGATTTTTAAACCTTGTGAACCCTGTTCACAAGGGTCCTAAGAATTGTAAAATAATTCTTTAAATGTTATGAATGTGAGTTCGTAACCTTCTAAAAAATACAGAGTATTTTTTTAAAACTTCCGAATATTAATTAAATAACTATTTATAATTAATACACTCAACAACTTGTATATTATCAAAAAAATATCTTTCTTTAGAAATTATTTTAAGATTCACTTTTTTAAGATAATAATTTAATTCCTTTTTCATAAAATAATCATAATATTTGCTTTCCCAGAGTTTTGCTATTCTAAAACCAAGCCATGAAATAATCATATTTTTTGGAGTATCATAATCCACAATAATTATTTGCCCATTTTTCTTAGTAGTTCGAATCATCTCTTTTAATATCATTAATCCTATTTCTTCAGGCATGTCATGCAATCCAAAAGACATTGAAGAAACATCAAAGAAATTATCTTTATAACCAATTTTTGATGCATCAGAATTTATAAATTTAATTTTATAATCAGGTTTAATTTTTTTCCTTGCATATTTTAGCATATCTGGAGAAAGGTCAATCCCCATCACCTCAAAACCTTTTTTTGCAAAATTAATAGACTGATTTCCAGAACCACAAGCAACATCTAAAATTTTATTATTTTTCTCTTTTATTTTATCGGTAACTTTTTTCCTAACAGGTATTAGAATAACATTCATATAATCATAAACAAAAGCCCATTTTTTAAAAAATCTATAATTATACCATTTATAGTTTTCTCTAATATTCATAGTTGTATAATAAAAACTATTAGATATAAATCTTTGTTTATGATTAAGAATCAAATATTACTAACAATTATATTGGATATGAAATCCTTGGATAATCTCTTGCTTACATTAATTATCTCTATTCCAAGAATATTATCATTTTCATCTAAATCAATAATAGTATCATTATCTATTTTTTTATTTTTAGCAAACTCGCCTTTGCTAAATTCAATATAAACTGCATCAGCATATTTGTCATATTCAATTTTCATTTTATATCCAATACACCGTTATAAGCTTTATATATTTATCTTTCTCATAAATAATCTCAATTTTTCCTCTTCCCAAATCCTTTTGAACATAATATTTGCCTTCCAATTTATAACTCTTATCAGGATTATTAATTGCATTAATTATTTCTTCATCCTTGATTTTTCTCTTTTTTAGCCTGTTTTTAATATGGTCTGTGAATTCAATATCAATAAAAAATGATATAATAATAGGATTATATATTTAATTATCCTAAGAATTCAATGAAGAGCTTTCTCAAGCCCTAACTTTATTTCCAACACGTTTGTAATCAACAACTGCTTGCACTAATAAATTTCTTCCAGGGCTTATTACATCAGATCAGGAGTAATTTCAATATCAAATCTTCTTCTTGGTTCACAACTTCCCATATACAATAATCCAATTGTTCCGCTTATGTCAACATCAGATTCTCCCATATTCTTTATATTAATCAATTATTTTTAAGGATATATATTCTTCAATAACCTATTTAAATTATCATTCTTTATTTGTATAATGAAAAAGAGGTATCGAAAAGGTGTTTTTATTGTAGTCTATATAATGGAAAAAAATAAGATATTTTATCTTTTGGTAAAAAGAAAACTTCATTGGAAAGGCTGGGAATTTCCAAAAGGGGGAATAGAAAATAAAAATCATTTAAATGATGTAAAAAGAGAAACCAAAGAAGAAACCGGCCAGTTTCCTGTTAAAATAAAATCTTTTAATAAAAAAGGAAAATATCTATATGATAAACAATATCCCGATAGAAAGGGGTTTATAGGGCAATCTTATAGATTATTTTCAGCTGAAATAAAAAACAAAAAAATAACTCTTGATAAAAGAGAGCATTCAGATTTCAAATGGCTGGATTTTGATAAAGCCTGGGCAAAATTAAGCTTTCCCAACCAGAAGATATGCTTAAATATTGTGAATAAGGGGTTGAAGAAATAGAGAATTATAGGGGTAATTATTTATTTTTTTCAGGAATATGTGTAAATTTGTCTAATTCCTCTTTTGTAAATCTTCCAATATCAACAAACATATCGGAATATTTTTTCATTTCTTCTGCAATTACTCTAGAATCACCAAAAATTATTATCTGTTTTCCCATTCCTTTGGAAGTTTTTACAGATTCTAATAAATCAATATCTCCTGATAAAACGACTGCAATATCAAAGATATCTTTATGAGTAAAATCTACTAAATCAACTGCTAACTGAACATCAACACCTTTTTGAAATACCTTAAGTTCGGATGGGCTAAATTGCAAGGGTTTTGATTTGATTTCAAAGAAAAAATATGATTTTGCAAATTTAAAAAAAACTTTTTGCTTTTCCTGTTCTTTTTTAGATTTAGTAAAAAGTTCTTTTAAATATTTTTCTTCATTAGGATTTTGATTAATGCTTTTTTCAATTTTTTGTATTAAATTATCCGTATATTCTCCAGTATAAAGATAAGTTCTAATATGAGTTAAATTACAATTTTTATATTGCAAATTATTATTTAAATATTCTAAAATAAAATTTTTAATTTTATTAAAATCTATAAACCTAAATTCTCCTCTTTCTCTTGATAAGCTAAAAACACTTTGTTCAAAGTTCTTTTCATCTATTAAAATTAGAACCCTCATTTTTATAGTGAATGGAGAGACTCACTGTCCTGTATTAAACAGAACGTCTCTCCTTACAAAATTTTTCTAGTTATACAATTAAAACATCTAAATTTATAAACATTTGTATTCTAAATTAATCAAGAAAAAATGATAACACTTTCAATTGTTGCGATTGTAATAGATAATCTAGAAATTACAAAAAGATTCATATCAAGCATAAGACAATATACTTCGACTAATTACGAATTAATTTTAATTGATAATAAATCAAAGGATAAAGAAACAATAGAATTTATTAAAAATTCAGCTGATAAATATTTTAGATTTGATAAAAGAGTCTCTATTTCTCATGCATGGAACAAAGGAATTGATTTGGCAGAAGGAGAATATTTAGTAATAGCAAATAATGATATGGTTGTTCCAAAAGAATGGTTTGAAAAATTAAAAAAACCATTTGATATTGATAAAAAATGCGGGATTGTATCTCCGTTAACTTTTTGGAATTATAATTTTGGATTAGATACAAAAAGAATTAAACCTTTAAAAAGCTTTTTTAAAAAATTTAAGAATAAATTTATTAAATTAAAAAAATGGAATCAAGGGATATGGGGAGAATTTTTATTGTTCAAAAAAGAAATATTAATTGAATTAGATAAATTTTCAGAAGAATATCCTATTGCTTCAGCAGAAGACATTGATTTATTGTTTACTTATTATAAAAATGGATACAATGTTTATATTCAACCAGAAGTTTTTGTTTATCACGAAGGTAATGCTTCACATAAATTACTTGGGAAAGAAAAGGAAAAAATATGGAATGATAATTATCATAAAATTTTTGTTCCAAAATGGAAAAAATTTTCAAAGGATATATAAAATGAAAAATTTCTGGAAACAGCATGAAAAGAACATTATAATTCATGGAGAAAAGATGAATATAATTGAATCATGCTTAGACCGGCACGCTGAAAAAACTCCTGATAAATTAGTCTTTGTCTTTGAAAACGAAAATGGAAAAATAAAAAAATTTACGTATAAACAGCTTCAAAAAGAAGTTAATAAGTTTGCAAATTTATTAAATGGGTTGAATATTAAACCATCTTCAAGAGTGTTTATATTTCTTCCAAAAATACCTGAAATGTATATTTCTATTTTAGGAATAATTAAGCAGGGGAGCATAGCTGTTCCATTATTTGAAGCATTTCAAAAAGATGGTTTGGAATTGAGATTGGAGAAAGGAGATGCAGATGTTTTAATAACCAACAAAGAATTAAGCATGAGAATTCCTAAAGATATTAATAAAAAAGTTCCTGCATTAAAGCATATTTTTATTGTTGATGAAAAAAATTACCAGAATCAAATTAAAAAGCAATCAGAAGAATTTCATGCAGTTTTAAAAAATAGAAAAGACACTGCAACAATGATTTTTACCTCATCAACAGCAGGAACCCCTGTTGCAGGAATACAGATTCCTCATCAAGCACTTATTCAGCAGAATTATACAGCAAAACTTGTTTTAGGATTAAATAAATACTCAAATTACTGGTGCACTGCTCACCCTGGATGGGTAACAGGAACTATTTATGGGATTATTGCCCCGCTGTCAATAGGATGCACAAATTATATTTTAGAGGCTCATTTTGATGCAAAAAACTGGATTAATTTTTTAAAAAAGAACAAAATTTCAGTGATTTACACTGCTCCAACAGCATTAAGAATGCTTAAACCAGAAATTAAAAAACAAGATTTAAAGCTTGTAAGAAATATTTGTTCAGTAGGAGAGGCTCTTAATACTTCTCTTTTTGATTTTTACAAAAAATTAGGGGTTGGAATAAATGATAGTTACTGGCAGACAGAAACAGGTGCAATTGTTATTGCGACCTGGAAAGGTTTAAAAAAAAGGCATGGAAGCATGGGAAAGGCAATTCCAGGAATAACAGCAGAAATAATAGATGACACTATTGCATTAAAACCAGATTTCCCTTCAATTATGACTGGAATCTACAAGCATAAAAATATGTACAAAAGATACTTCAAAAATGACTGGTTCAGGACAAATGACAGTGCAACAAAAGACAAAGACAGATATTTTTTCTTTATAGGAAGAAAAGATGATATTATAAAAACTAGTGGAGAGCGTGTAAGCCCAATTGAAATTGAATCAATATTAATGAAACATAAAACAGTAAAAGAAGCAGCAGTTATAGGAATTCCGGATGAATTAAAAGGGAATGTTTTGAGGGCTTTCGTTGTTTTAAACAATAATTTTAAACCTAGTGATAATTTAAAACAAGAACTCTCAATGTTTGTCAAGCAGAATTATGCAGGACATTCTTATCCAAAAGAAATAGAATTCATACAATCCTTGCCAAAGACAAATTCAGGAAAGATAATTAGGATGAAATTAAGAGAGATGATTCATTAAGTTTATAAACAAATATTTTGGTATTCTATAACTTAAAAATTTAATTTTTTTATATGTCAAAAGATAATTCAACAACGACTTATGAATCAGGAAATCCTTACAAGGACGTAACTATAGAAGAAGCAGGCTCTGGAATATTTCAAATATCTGGAGATTTAGGAGAAGGAATTTTTAAAAATTACCAAGAAAAACTTAAAAATGATTACAATAATTCTCCATTATTGCAATATTTATTTAAAGATTCTAGAGGAAGATTAAGAAATGCAAATCCTTTTATAAAAGTGTTATTAGAATCTTTTTTGGAACAAAAAGGTTTAGCATTTCCAAGATTCATGAATCTTGGAGTTGCTCTAAAATATTTTCCAAGAGAATTAGGTTCTTTTACAATAGATATAGGATTTGTTTTAAGAAGTAACATAGATTTCTATAAACCAAATAATACAATTGTAGAAGATCTGACAGATCAAGTTAAAACTTTAAGAGGCAATTTAGAATTTCCAGTTTTAATATCCCTTAGAGGAACAAAACTTCAATCATATCCTGGCTCAAGATACGATAGTCTTTCTTTTAGGCTTACAGAAGAAACAGAAATTATATCTTCTCTAGTATTGAATCAAGAAGGTTATTTTTCACCAGATGAACTTGATGAAAATATTTGTTTGCCAAAAACAACCAGACAAGAAAGAAGACCTGGAGATTTAGAGTTAATAGTTGGACAATCAGGGCTTTGCAGAGCTTACATAAATGTTTTTGGTGATATTGATACAGAAACAAAAGATTTAGGAATAACAGATTATAGTCCTGTTCTTGTTGTAAAAAAATAATAAAGATAAAATTAGAGATGAAAGAGAAAAAATAAAACTTTAAAATAATCTAAATCTATAAAAATAAAATTTATGAGAAATTATCATTCATTAGATATAACTCATCTTGCAAAAGACAGAAAAATTATTGAGGCAGTTTTACTAGATAGATATAAGCCTTATGGTGGAGAATGTGGCAGTAATACTGTTAAATCTGGTTATGAGTTTGACCCTATTAACAGCAGGAGAAATTGCTGGATTAACTGCAAGACTTATTTCCTTGGATGTTAAAAGTTTTGGTTTTACAGATACCCCTTCCTTAAGGGAAGATTTGTAAATTATCCATATATCTTAGAATCAAATTTTCTTCTTTTTAGATTTTTTCTTGCCTTTATGTTTTTTTAAAAAAGCTTTTATTTTTCTTATTTTTGAAGCCTTGCCTTTATCGCTTCCAAGTCTTGAATGTTTCTTATTAATTATCTTGCGTTTGCTCTTCCTGGCTTTCTTCTTCATTTTTACTCCTCTTTTTACTATAAATAAAATAGCTGATAAATCTGGACTCAGTGGTAAAGTGCCTTAAACAACTGTTGGAATTATCTTAACCTATCAACTTGTTTTAAAGGTTATCTTTATCGCTATATAGTCAAGCTTAACAAATACAGGTTTCGTATAGTGAGTTATAGTCCAGTCACCATATTAATGGCAAGTATTTGACAGAGGCTGCAATAATAGCACCCTTTCCAGGGCAACTGGATTATCAGCCAATCATATAATAATTCTAGGGTTTATATTGTTATCTTACCTTTTTAAAATGATTACAACAATTAAATATAATGTATAAATGGTACATTGCTTTTTGATTTAATTATAATAGTTACTACTTTAAAATGATAATAGATAGAAAGATTTATATAACTTTAAAATATATTAATCTATGAAAAACATAACCATGCAAACAGAAATGCCTGAAAGTTTAAGATTAATAGAAACAAGATCAGCTTATGAAGCTTTAATAGTTGAAAGAGGCTCTTATGAAGGTTTTGATCCAGACTATTTAGCTTCAGAAGGATTTGTACCGCCTTTTGTAGAACCAGTAATAAAAAGTGTCCCTCAAGAATTTAACTTTGATTAATTATTTTTCTTCTTTTTATTTTTAGAATTTTGAATGCTTTTTTAAAAATCTTTTATTTAGATAATAAGCCAACCCTATCACAACTATCAATCCTATTAAAGAAAGTGTGAATTTTAGCCAATCATCAGCAAATTTCCAGTAATCAACAACCCCGAATATTATTATCCCTATTCCTCCAAACATTAATCCAGCTCCAACAAATTCAAGTCCAAACACCAAACCACCAATAGCAATAATAATTATTCCCAAAGGCAAGGCAATTAAAAATACTCCTCTTGAATATTTTTTCTGGGCATCCTCAAATTCTTTCTGGCATTTTATATAGCTGTATTCACAATAACCCCCTTCAGCTGGAATTGGTTTTCCTCCTGCAACTGCTGGCGGATAAGTGTTATTTATCCATCTTCCTCCTGCCTCAATACATTCGCTTGGAAGATTAATTTGCGGGCAATAATCATTATATTCAGGAGATTTTCCGTAAAAGGTGTTTATTCCATAAATTCCAACTGAAACTGTTAGTATAAATATCGCAATTCCAAAAACCAGATTTTTTACATTCATATTATTATAAGGGATTTTACCTTTATATATGTTATTATCTTTCTTAAATAAATTTGCAAAAATATTTATTATATATCAATCAGCATGTTGTGAAATAATTAGATAATTTGTTTTCTCTTGATGAATTTATTCATCAACCTGTTTTTATCATAAAAATCCATACATAACTTACCCTAGGATTAATTAATGAATAAATTTATAATCCTCATAATTCTTGAATATTTATATGCCTCCATCGCTCAGTGGTAGAAAAATTTTGCATTTGCAAAATAGAATTAACTTACTACAGATGCGAAATTTTTGAGCAACGGATTGCTAATGATATATAAAAAATTTATATATTATTAAGATTGAGTAGGAATAACGCATATAGCTAATCAGAGTATTGTATTTTTAACACCAATAAGTTTTAAATACTGCTACTACTTATAATAATCAATTAACACCATGGGGATAGGAAACTAACCCCATGATTCCTTAAAATGTATTCTAAAAATAAAAAGGTAATAATTTATATTGACGGCAGCAATTTTTATTTTTCTATTAAAAAGACATTTAATTGCAAAGTGAATATTGAAGGATTTTGCAAGAAACTTTCAGGCAATAATGACCTTGTTGGTATTAATTATTATATCTCTCCAGTAGGAGAAAGTAATCCTGATATGTATACTGAACAACAAAAGTTTTTTGAGAAACTGAAAAAGATTGATAAATTAAAGATTGTATTTGGCAGGTTAGAAAAACATAAAAAAGATGGAAAAACATTTTATGTTGAGAAAGCAACAGACATAAATATTGCACAAGACTTAATTTTTGATGCTATTGATAATAGTTATGACAAGGCATATTTAATATCCAATGATGGAGATTTTTCAGGAGTTATTCATTCTATAATAAAGAGATTTAATAAGGAAATTGTTTATGTTGCAATTGGAAACAATAAATCTATCTCTTACCATCTAAAAAATGTTGCTTCCAAGACAATTAGGATTACCAAAGATTTTATCAATGATGTTTGTATTTAGATAAGAAATGTAGTGTAGTATCCCGATATTACTTCGTTTTAGATTAGCCTGATTATCTTTTACCATTTTTTATAAATTTATTAATTTAAATCTTAATCCTATCCATACAGAAGGATCAATTTTCTTAATAAATGCTTTTTC
>Ga0209541_10002293_pt1 | contig 36343 bp, 33 predicted proteins | sample RifCSPlowO2_01_FD_184027 | JGI IMG/M metagenome (GOLD analysis project Ga0209541, IMG submission 184027) | Groundwater microbial communities from Rifle, Colorado - Rifle CSP2_plank lowO2_0.1 (SPAdes) (version 2) | ecosystem: Environmental > Aquatic > Deep subsurface > Groundwater | place...
ATAGAGATATAGAAAACGGTTTTTTTCAATCCCGTTATGATTGTGAATTTGATACTGAAGTGTTACAACCTATTCCTTATATAGTTCTGTATGGTCCTGATGGAACAGTATTCTCCTATGTAAGGGCAGAAAATATTCAAGATTATGGTGATGAAAGATTATTTGGAAAACACTCTGTTGGTGTTGGTGGTCATATTATTCAATCTGATGGCCCGAGATCTGTTGAAGGATGTTTGGAAAGGGAGGTTATGGAAGAAGTTGAAGTTAAAGGTAATGTAACTAAACCAAAACTAGTTGGTACTTTGATGGCTTATGATAAGGAAGTAGATCGTGTTCATTTTGGTTTAGTATTTACTATGCTTACTGATGGTAGCATTACACCGAAAGAATCGTCATTTGTCTCTGGAAAAATGATGGATATAAATGAATTAATTGTTGATCCTAATTATACAAAAAAATATGAAACTTGGAGTAGAATTCTTATCCCTTATCTAAAAAAGTTACATAAACTATAGTTTTATATATTAAAAATATAAAATATAATCTATGGGCCTGTAGCTCAACTTGGATAGAGCATCAAGAAGAACCTTTGAATGCGAATGTGTTCATAGAAAGCGTGCAAGCGTCCTAAGCTGAGGGTTGTCGGTTCAAAAATAAGGATTGCATCCTATCAACCTGCAAAACTTATGGAAAGTCCGATCAGGCCCGCTTATTTTTTAAATTTCTAAAAAAAAGTTTATATATCAGTAAATACTGAATTAAGTATATGAAGACGATTAGGATTACTATTGATTTGGAGGAAGAGTTATTTAAAAAATTCTCTCATAAATGTATTGATATAAATAAATCTAAAAGTGCAATCGTAAGAGATTTAATAATAGAATTTTTAAAAAAATAATTTTGTTTGATATGAAAAGATTTTTAGAAAGCAATATTTTAGAGATGAAAGAGAAAAGAAAACTTGGAATGACACTTAATGAAATTGCTAGAAAATTTAATACTTCCAAATCTGCGATTCATTATCATGTAAATGATATTATGTTTAGTAGGGAGGGCAAAAAAAGAAACAAAAAGATAATTAAAGAAATCTTAATAAAGACAAACAGAGAAATTGGTTTAAAAAGAAGAATGGGGATTGTTCCTATATTCTTTTCTACAAAAAAAGCTTCTTTAATAGGGCATCTACATGGTGATGGTGGTATATACCATAGTAGCATTTTTTATTCAAATAAGGCTTTAGAACTTATTGAGGAATTTAGAATACTATTAAAAGAAGTATATAGAGTAGAAGCGTGGAAACCTTATTGGGATGGTATAGTATACAAAACGGGTTCTGCCGCGATTAAGATTATAACTGATTTATCTAAATATAAACATGAGGGCTCTTTATGGGAGGTTCCGGGTGAAATAAAAATATGCAAGAAGTTTCAGGCACCGTATATTAGGGCTTTATTTGATGATGATGGATCTGTATACTTTTCTCATTACACCAGAAAAATAAGACTATATTCAAAAAGCCTTAATGGCTTGAAAACCGTTAGAAATCTGCTTTTAAACTTTAATATAAATTCTAAAATTTATTTGAGATTTGTGGATTTAAAAATTTAGAATCATATAAAAAGTTTATAAATTTTAGTCATAGAAAGAAACAAATAGTATTAGATAATATAATAAAATCCTATAAGAAGATTTAAAGTAAAACTGCGCCGACTGAGATTTGAAATCCTGAGCAGTATACTGCTTCTCAGGTCATCGGCTCTCGTCGTTCTTTTCCGAAGTTTTCTTCCTTAGGAAAAGCTCTTGGAAGGCCGAGATTCTTTGTGGAAACTTCTTAGTTTTAACCACTAAACTATCGGCGCAATAATAAATAACCTTAGAAAATTAGTTTATAAAACTTACTTAATAAATAAGAAACTACGTTTCTTATGAACTTCCTTTTAAATTAGGTTTCTTATCTGGCCAGTTGCTTGAAGAGATTAACAAAGCACAATCTTGTTCTGGGAGTATCTTAAAAGATTTATAACTAGTTCCTTGTTCCTCATTAACCTTTTTATGGGAATCATCGCAATAAGGTATCTTCTTACTATGCCCGCAAGTACAAAAACTGTATTTTCTTCCTGTTTTTAGGTCTACTTTAATTGCTCCTTCAGGCGTATTAATTTTTTCTTCTGCCATATTTTTTAGCTCCTATTTAATCTTTTTAAGCTGCTCTGTAAGCTTATCTGTTTTTGTCCCTTTATACTGTGATTTTAAAAACGATGAATGAATTTTAAATCCTGGCTGCTGTTGTTTTTTGGTTCTCTTTTGTTTTTTAATTAAAAAGTATAATACTAAACCAATCAATGGAATAAAGACAAAAAATATTACTATTATAGGAAATATTGGAATCGAGCCACAATCTTGAGGGCAAGTATCTGGATCTTCATCATGTGATTCATCACAATATTGGTTAGGACATAGAGGCATAGCATCTTGCAGGTCATCTAATCCATCATCGTCTGTATCTTTTTTAGATGTGTCTGTGCCTATTTCCCTTTCTCTTGCATCAGTTATGCCATCACCATCTGAATCTTTTAATTCATCACAGGATTTTGAACATGGACCGCCGCAATCTACTCCTTCCTCCTCTTGGTTTTTTGTATTATCATTACAAGTAGGACAAGTAGGGCAGTTTAATCCGCCACAATCTGATCTTTTACCTATTGCATCAATTATTACATTTATTTTTGTTTCACCTTGATTTAAGATGCTATCTGTGCATGAAAGACAAGGAGGACAAGATAAACCACCACAATCTATTCCTGTTTCATCTGAATCTGTTTGATTATTATAATTACATTGTTTTACTACGGTTTGTTTGCAATCTGGATCAGCTGAATCTGTTAAACCATCACAATCATCATCAAGAAGATTATTACAAGAGGTGTTTAATTCCTGCAATGGTTTAATTACATTTTGACAAGCAGACCATTTTCCATTTAAACATGTTTGTGTTCCTTGGTTGCAAATTCCTATTCCTTGTCCACAAGACCTATTTGTTCCTTCAATGCATAAACAATTTTCATCCACAATACCATCACAATCATTATCCAATTTATCAAAACAAACTTCTTTTTTTGGTCCAATGGAGCAAACAGACCAGGCATTATTAAGACAAACTTGAGCTCCAAAAGAACATATGCCTGGAAGAGGGCATGGCCTTGATTCTCCTTTAGAACATATAATCCCAGAGGTTGAAGAAGTGGTTGTTGAAGTAGTTGTTATAGTTAAAGAAATGGGTGTTGATTCAGAATAAACATATTCTGCGTATTTTAGTCTTTTAGCTACTTCTATTGATTCTGTTTTAATAAATGAATCTTGTGTTGATTCTTCTTTATATTTAAAATTCCCTGTTAAACTAGGAGGAGGTTCCCATTGATTTAGATTTGTTGCACCTTTAAATAATCTTTCATACTCTGACTTAGCCTCTTCTTTAGTAACTAAAATATTAAACCTATTCTTAGCTTCAAAATCTGCAAAAAGATATTGATAATATCTCTCAAGAAAATCTGTTGGCAATGACCATGTATTGTCTGGATCTTGAACTTGAAAATTTCCAGCCATAACTTCTTTTTTGCTGGTTGTGATAGTTACAAGAACAAATGAAACTTCTTTATAACCATCACCTGATTTAGTCAATCTTAAATCAAAGTTAGAACAGTTTCCATCAATATCCGGGCCTTCATGATAACTTATTGGCTTTGGATTATATGGCTCTTTAAGAATTGTTTCCCATATCTCCTTGTAATAATTTTCACTACATGGCTTAAATGGTGGATTTAAAATAGCAGATACACTTGCTAAATTAAGCAGGATTATAAAAAATATTAAAAATTTTAATTTCATCTTTTATGCGCTTCTCTAAAGGCTGTTTCTATTTGTTCTTGATTCCATCCTTTTGAAAGCAAAATTCTTGTTATTTGCTCTTTTGATTTATGTTTCGAGGCTTTTTTTATGTAATTAACCAAATTTAACTTATCTGTTTCTGTATGGAATAATCTTTCTTTTATCTGGGTGAACAAATGTTGAATATTACCTGGGCCTCTGTAGAAATTAATGTAAAATACACCAAAGACTAAGACTACTATCAGTATAATAATCAATGTCCAATTTCTTTTTGGTTTACAATCTTCTGGGCAAACTTTTTCATCTTCTAATGGCGTATCACATATATTATTTCCGCATTTAACATTTGAATATGAAGCTTGTCTGGCTTGGTTACCGGAAGGAGCATCAGCAAGACTTACTACTAGTGTATTGATGTTAGTTACTTGATCAACTATGTTGCCTTGTATCATGTAAGACAGGGTTCCAGAGCCAGAGGATAGTTGCTTTTTGATAATTGGATCTGATTCGAGAACTGTTGTTGTTGGTTCAAGGATTAAATTTGTAGATGATTGTGCAATTGTTTTTGGGATTATGTCTACTATGAAGGCATCTGAAGGAGCGCCGGCAACTACTCTGTTTATTATTGTGTATTCATTAGACTGATTATCAAAGGTTTTAACAAAGAAAGCTTTTGCATTTGAAGAAATTGATATTTCTTGTTGAAGACTGAGTATATATTCTTTTGCTGCGTCTGAATCTTTATCTCCTAATATTGAAGGTTTTATATCTGTTGGCAACGGAGGAATTGCAGGAATATTAGAGGCTCTGTCTCCTAGATAAAAATACCTTGGAACTGATTTTTTTATATTTTCAATTTCATTTAAAAGAGCAAGTTTTTCTCTATCTTTTTCAGTCTGTGTTTTTGAAGTGTTTGATTCTATGTTTCCAAGCCGTGATTTGTAAGCCAAGAAGGTTGTTTTTAAATTATCTATGTTGATATTCACTTTGCTTAACAAATCTTTTGTTTCTGTAACTAAATATGAATCCAATATTTTTAGAATATCTGTGATTGTTTCATTTACTTCTTTTTTGCCTGACAGTACTGAAGGCTTCACTTCAATAAAATCTATGGCCCTAGAGGAGCCATATCTTACTTCTAAAGGAATCACTTTTGTTTCAGTAACTACTGGTGTAGAAAAATTATAAATTGCCCTGATTGGTATTGAAATTTTTACTTGATTAACTGCTAGATTTTTTGAATTTATAGTTGTGATAATGTCATTAAGGCTTCTTAACTTTTGGATTATGGCTTCTTCTACTATTCCTTCTCTTTTTACTCTTATGGAAAAACCATTAAAGAATAACCTGCCTGGTGACAAAGAACCAACTTCTATTGGAATTATACACGTATCTTCTTCATCTTGACAGGCGCTAGATGAAAGATAGGCCATAATGCTGCTGTTTAAATTTGCCTCTGTTATGCCTTCACTAAATGAAACGCTGCCTTTGTCTAGTGTTCCATTATATATTGGTAAAGATGCTTTAATAAGATAATTATAATTATTATTCTGATTACATTCAGAGTAACCGCCTGACTTATGAATGCAGATATAGGATTTTTGGGTTTGTTTATTGTCTTTTGCGATTCTAAAAAAAGTGGTTGGTGTATCTGTGGTTGTAGACGCGCCTAGATCTGGAAGGACACATATGAGATAATCTCCCTGCCTGACTTTTGGTATTTCATCAAAATTTATAACACATGAACCCCATGATGCTAAAGGGGTATTGACTTTAGTTAATTCGCAGTCTGATGCTCCAAATGATTTTTTTGAGTTATCAGGAATTGTGAGAAGCTTGGCTTTAACTTTGACTCCAGAAGCTACATCTTTATAATTTGCTGTTATGTTAATTGCTTTTACCTTTGAAGTTAAAGTAATTTTTTGACAAACAGAAGCATCTTTATTCTGTATTTCTACTTGACCTGCTTCAGTACCCAGGTCATTTGAATTTATATAACTTGTCCAGCCAAGCAGGTTTCCTAGGTAAGACCATTCAACTAAACCATCATTAGCTACATCAAGATAAGGAAATTGAGGAGCTTTCCCATTAACTTCCCAACCACCAATATTTCCTGCTCCTGTAAAATCTTCTGCCTCTTTTGAAACAGAAATGCCTAGTTCTTGAACTAATGGCGGAAAGATAACTGAACCATCTGGTTGTTCTAATGGAGTTAATTCTTTTTTTCCGCTGATTGTTTCATAATTTTCTCCTAAAACATCTAGAATTTGAGATACTTTTGTTATGTCTGAATTTTGATTAAACCTGATTTCAACATCTTTATCTTCTGCTTGATCTGTAAAAGTTAATGTTATGTCTCCTAATAGCTTCTCTTTTTGGAGATATTCGTGCTTACTTAGACTGATATTAATGATTGGATCCTTTGTCGCTGAGATTAATAAAGAGTTTAGGATTATTAATGAAAGAACTATTACAACTAACTTGTTCATATGTGCACCTCTTATTGAGAACAAAGACTATTTTTAATATATAAATTTTTGTGTTTAAATTAGTAAGATATATAAATGGGTTTTTTAGAATTGAGAGAGATATGGGCAAAATTGAAGAGTTTTATGAGAAAAGGTATAAGCTCTTGTTAATTATACCTATAGCTATGCTGGTATTTGGTTTTCTCTTTATAATTGGCTTTTACTTTAAAACCGGGGATATAATGATTAAAGATGTTTCCTTAAAGGGGGGCATTAGTGCCACTGTTTATCTAAACGAAGAAGTTAATATTAATGAGATTGGAACAAGTTTGAAAAACGAGCTTGGCCTAAATGAAATTCTAGTTAGATCCATAGAAGGGATAGAAAGTGAGCAGTCTGGTTTTGTAGTTGAGGTTGGAAGTGATAAAGTAGATGATGTTCTATTACAGAATAAACTTGAAAAAATACTAAATATGAAGTTAAATGATGAAAATTATTTTGTTCAGGTTACTGGAAGCAGTTTAGGTGGCGGTTTTTATGCCCAAATGATACGGGCTATGATATTTGCCTTTATTTTTATGGCAATAGTTGTTTTTATAACATTCAGAAGTTTTTTGCCTTCTCTTTATGTTGTATTGTCTGCTTTTTTTGACATTTTTATGACTTTAGTGGTGTTGAATCTTTTTGGAATAGAGGTATCCACTGCTGGAATAACTGGATTGTTATTATTAATAGGTTATTCTGTTGATACTGACATATTATTGACAACAAGAGTTTTGAAAAGGCAGGAAGGAAGTGTATGGGAAAGAATAATCAGTTCTTTGAAAACTGGTTTGACAATGACTGCAACTGCGGTTGTTGCTGTGACTGTAGGTTATTTCTTAGCAAAGTCTGATGTATTAAAAGAAGTTTTTTTAGTTATTATAATAGGGCTATTAATAGATGTAATTGCAACTTACTTGATGAACGCCTCTTTATTGAAATGGTATGTTCATAAAAAGGAAATGAAAAATGGCTAGAAAGATTTTTACTGTCAGAATAATTGTACTTTTTATAGTCCTTTTATTAATGTTAATTGCCATTAGTCCAAATCCTTTTGCTTCTGGAATACAAGTAAAGAGTGCTAAAGGGGAAGTTGCTGAAAATGGATTAAGAATAAACGATTTTATAGAATTAATTAATGGAAAAAAAGTAGGCAGTATCAATGATTTTAATTCTTTAATTGATAATGAATATAAGGAAAATGCAACTTTTGTGATTAAAACTGATAATGGAGAAGTTGCTTATATTGCTTCTGAAAAACCACAGATTGTGATTAAAGAAGCAAAAAAAACAAATATTGAAGTTGGATTGGACTTATCTGGAGGAACAAGGGTTGTATTAGAACCAAATACTACTAAACAAGTAACTAATAAACAAATTAATGATCTAATTGATGTTTTAAACAATAGATTAAATGTCTATGGTTTAAGTGATTTACAAATAAGATCTGCTGAAGATAAAGATGGAAACAAACTTGTTGTGATTGAGATTGCAGGAGCAACGAGACAAGAAGTCAGGGATTTAATTGAGCAGCAAGGAGAATTTGAAGCAAGAATTGGAAATGAAACTGTTTTTATTGGAAGCAAGAATGATATACCTTTTGTATGTAAAGATGATGGCACTTGTTCTGGAATAAGAAGCTGTGATCCTTCAAGTGGTGGATATGCTTGCAGGTTTGAGTTTTCTATAAATCTAAGTCCTGCGGCTGCGAAAAAACATGCTCAAATAACCAAAGATATTCCGATAAACCAGAGCGCGATTGATGCTGGAAAAAGATATCTAAGCTTGCCTTTAAGTTTGTATTTGGATGATAAACTTGTTGATGAATTACTAATAGGAGAGGACCTTAAAGGAAAAGAATCTACAGCTATTGCTATTTCTGGTCCTGGTAACGGAATAACACAGGAAGAAGCTTATAATGACGCATTGAAAAATATGAATAAATTACAAACTGTATTAATAACCGGGAGCTTGCCTTTTAAATTAAAAATAGTCAAAATAGACAGTATTTCTCCTACTTTAGGTTCAAATTTTATTTACAATACATTATGGGTAAGTATCTTAGCAATGGTTTTTGTGTCTTTAGTTATATACTTTAGGTATAAAAAATTAAGAATAGCCGTACCAATAATAATAACCATGCTCAGTGAAATTTTAATAATTCTAGGAATAGCATCACTGATAAGATGGAGACTTGATTTAGTTTCTATTGCTGGAATTATAGCTACTGTCGGTACTGGTGTAAATGACCAGATTGTTATAACAGATGAACTTTTAAAAGGAAGCAAAGATATGGTTTATAATTGGAAAGAAAAAATTAAAAGGGCGTTTTTCATAATATTTTCTGCATATGCCACTCTTGTTGCTGCTATGCTTCCTTTATGGTTTGCTGGAGCTGGTTTATTAAGAGGATTTGCTGTAACAACAATCATAGGTATAACTGCTGGAGTATTTATTACTAGACCTGCTTATGCTAGCATAATTGAAAGATTATTGAGAGATTAAATTTAAGGTATGTTAATAAAGAGAGGTATTTTAAATAAAGTTGGGGGTGGGTTGTAAACTTTTATTTTTGAGACCGATGTATAAAAAAATTAATTTGACTAATCTAGCAACTATTGGTCAAAAGATTTCTGACCTTGGAGTTAATCTATTTGAAGCGATAACTAAGCCAAAGATTAAAGTTGCATTAATTACTTATTATTATGAAAAACCGACAATTTCTGGGGTGGGAATCCATGTTCAGAATCTCGCAAAATTTCTTGCTAATAATAATTGTAAGGTTCATGTATTTTGTAGCGGTGAGGAAGAAGAACGCTATAAAGAGGATGGAGTTGTAGTGCATACTATTAAAAATATCCTAACTCCCACTAATGACGCTTTTTCTAAAAAAAGATTGGAATATGATCTTTTTGAATCTGAAGTTGTAAAAGAAATTATAAGAGAGAATACTAAACAAAGGTTTGATATAATCCATACACATGGTTCTCTCACAAAGGCGGCATTTATATTAAAAAAGATATATGGCACTAAATGGGTTCATACTTTTCATGCGATTGAAAGATTAAGAGTTAAAGAGCTAAGCGAGGAAGAAAAACAATTCTGGGATTTAGTTTCGTGGATAGAAAGTACTGTTAATTATTGCGATGGTGCAATTTTTGTTTCAAAAAGTTTATTAAAAGAATGCAAAAGACATTACAAAATAAAATCTAAAAAAATAATCCCGAATGGTGTTGATCTAAAATTATTTAGTTATTCACCTATAAAGAAGAAAAATGTTTTATTTATTGGTAGATTTAGTAAAGAGAAGGGCATAGAATTATTGCCTGAAATAATCTCGCAGGTTATGGCTTTAAAAGATGCTACCTTTACTCTTGTTTGTCCTCATAGACCATTAGACGGGGAATTAAAAAAAATAATGGATACCCTAATAGAACAAAAAAAGCGATTTGGAGAAAGGATAAATATAATAGAACAGGCACTAGAACAAGAAGAGCTTAGGAACTTATATAGGGCTTCTCAGGTTTATATTCAGCCATCAAAATATGAATCATTTGGCTTATGCTTGCTTGAAGCAATGGCAACAGGAAGGCCTGTTGTGGCTTTCAATGTTGGCGGGGTTCCAGAGGTAATTGATACTGCTGGGTTTGTAGTAAAAGATAAAAAGGAATTAATCTTAATAATAAAAAAATTATTGAGGAATAAGAAAGAAGCAACCTTAGTTGGAATAAGGGCAAACCAAAATGCAAAAAATTTTAATTGGGCTTTGATAGCAAAAAGAACGATTGAGTATTATAATGAGGTATTAAATGACTGAGACCATAATTTATCCTATTGTACTAGTACTTGCAGGTATCCTAGTTGGAACAATTGCTGTAATTTTCATTAATCGCGCTTTTAAGAAGATCATTCAAATTTTAGAACTATACCCAGAGTCAAAAAGCATATTAAAGATTTCATTGAAGTTCGTATCTTGGTTTATAGGCATAATTATATTTTTGTTTTTTTTGCGACTTGCATTAAAAATGATTGGGTTGGAGTTTACAACAGGAATTATAGAGGAGATTATAAAAATGTCTCCCAAATACATACTTGCTGTTGTTATTGTTCTTATGGGATTCTATGTTTCTAGGATAATCAAAGAAAGATCAAAGAATTACGATTTTGAATTTAAGAATCAACTAATGATAGTCATAGACTTTATCGTGCACATGGCGTTTATATTAACTGCTTTGTATTCCATAGGGATAAATGTTGTGTTATTTGTTGAAATTTATAAAGTAGTTTTATGGGTTATCGGGACAATTCTTGCATTGATTATCAGCATGATTATTGGTATACCCCTGGGCATTAGTATCTATTATAAGATGCTAAAAAATAAGCCAAAATCACGGAAAAATCTTTAAATCAGTTTAACTTATAATATAGAACCTATGATTAAAATTATTAATATTCCTATTGTATTCAATAAATAAGACATTAAAGAAAAAACTTTTGTTGAAACTATTTTTGATGTTGCTAATAAAGAAATGCCAATTTCATCTGGCAATGGAGAAGCAATTATAAATCCTGCAGCAACTGGAATGAAATATTTTTTTACTATGTCTGGTATTCTGCTATTAAACTTTGCTACTATTTTTTCTTTTGATAACTTTTTAATTTCATCTTTAAATGAAAATCTGATTACCTTGAAGATTGTTAAATCGCCAATAAGCGCACCAAGACCAGCAATAATTGAAGCAAGAAAAATGTTTTGTTCTTTTGCTAAAATCAGGAGTAAAGCTGTTGCTGGTGCTGCTGTAAAACCATAAGTAAAAAATAGTCCTGATAAGAAAGTTCCTAAATAATTTAGCGATAATAGAAAATTATGAAACGGTAAAAAATCACTTTCTTTAAAGATAATGTAAGCTAGTATAAATGTTAGTATAAGCAAAATAAATTTTGGGTATTTTATTCTAAATTTATCCATAAATACTTGAAATACTTACTAGTTTATATAAGTTTATGATTAATCTATGGGAAACAATTAAAAAGAACAAAATTGCTTATTTTTTATATAAAAAGGAGGGGAATATAATGAAGAATCAGATTAATAGAAATCAACTTGGATTAACAATAGGAACATTTTTTGGGTTATGCCATGCAATTTGGGTGCTTCTTGTAGGTGTTGGTTTTGCTAAACCAATTATAGCTTGGGTATTTCCACTGCATTTTATAGATATGTCTTACTCTATTACTGTTTTTAGCATAGGTAGCGCAATTACTCTTGTAATACTGGCTTTTTTAGGCGGATATATAAGTGGATGGATTCTAGCGGGTATCTGGAACTGGGCTAGTAAAAAGGTTAGATAAACTCTTTCTCTTTTCTTTCTTTAAAACGCTGGAGCTAGGACTCGAACCTAGAAGTCCTTGCGGACGGCAGTTCTCTATTTTTCATTTCGAGACTGCTCCCTTACCGTTAGGGTTACTCCAGCACAAAGGAAACTTTTTTAAACTACTTTCATAAGTTGAGATTGAAATGTTTCCAATAGTTCATTTATTATTATCTATAATACCAATATTATTGCTTTTTCCTATTTATAAATATTTGAGTTTTGCCTTTTTGATAGGCTCTTATCTAATTGATTTTGACCATTATTTGTGGTATGTTACTTATAAAAAAGATTTGAGTTTAAGAAGAGCTTATTTTTGGGGCAGAGACACTAGAAAAAAAGATCAATTGCATATATTCCATACTATTGAATTTTGGATTTTAATGTTTGTTTTAAGTTTTGTAAATTTTATATTTTTATTAATTTTTGCTGGAATGGTTTTTCATTTAATATTTGATTTTGTAGAATATATATATGAAGAGATAAGCAAAAAAGGACATAAAAGCACTAGAGCATTTTCATTTATTATGTGGCTAAAAAGACATTAAGCTTTTATAGTTACAAGATAGGATGAGGGATATGAAAGAAGAAATTAAGAATATTATTGTTTGCCCTAAATGCAATGGTAAATTATCTTTGCAAAAAAACGAACTTGCCTGTTTAAAGTGTAAACATACTTACAGGATTATTAATAAAATTCCAGTATTCTTAGATAATTTATCATATGATGAAGGTTCTGAAGAGTCATTTAGAGGTAAATTAAAGAAATATCCTTCTTTTTTTGGAATATTTGAGAAGATACATCTGGTTCTTGGACCTCCTAATTCAAATTATTCTAAAAAATATTGTTTTATGAATGAAAAAATTGATTTTCCTTTAAAATCCATTATAAAAGGAGATGAATTAATCTTAAACATAGGATCAAGCTCAAAAAAAACCCACTCTAAAGCAATAAACCTTGATATTGGATTATTCGATAATGTGGATGTTGTGGCTGATGGTAAAAAACTTCCCTTTGAAGACAATTCCTTTGATTTAGTTTTAATTGAGAGTGTTTTAGAGCATATAGATGAACCAGAAATTGTTATTAAAGAAGCTTACAGAGTATTGAAAAATTCAGGCAAGATGTATATTTCAATACCTTTTACGTTTGTTTTCCATGGAAGCCCTAATGATTTTAATAGATATACATTAAATGGATTGAAAAAAAGACTTGAGATAACTGGGTTTAAAGTAAAAAAATACGGAATACTTTCTGGACCTAGCTCAACTATAAGCCAGATGTTAAGATACTATTTGGCTACCTTATTTTCATTTAATAATGATTTTTTATTCTCTGTTTTTTTAAATATTTTTGGATGGGTAACTTTTCCAATAAAGTATTTTGATCTAATATTGAACAAATATAAAAAGGCGCATTTAATGGCAAGTATGATATATGCAATTGGAGAAAAGTAGATTTTATAAAGCCAATATTTTTATTAATTTGGGGGTAATTTAATGCAAGAAGGTGAAACAGACAAGATAGAGGAAAGAAAGGCCAAAATAAAGAAGATTCTTTCTGAGAAAGCAAGCATATTACAATATTTGTTTCTTGCTATAATAATTTGGCTTGGTGTTTATATAAGATCACAACCACTTAAAAATTTAATAGACCAAACAACTGGACAATACATCTCATTAGAGCTTGATTCTACCTTGTTTTTAAGATATGCTGAATATCTTGCTGAGCATGGCAAACTTTATGCTATTGATCCTATGAGATATTATCCTTTTGGTGCTAGTCTTAGTGGCATTGGCACTTTCACTTCCTATTTTGTAGCATATTTATATAAATTTTTGAATTTAATAGGACTTAAAGTAACTGTAGCATATGCTGATATTATTTATCCAATTGTTGCGATGGCTGTCTTTTCTGTATTCTTCTTTTTATTGATAAGAAGATTGTTTGATTGGAGGGTTGCTACTTTAAGCACTTTAGTTATTAATATAATACCATCTTTTTTGTTCAGGAGCATTGGCGGCAGTTCTGATCATGATGCCTTAGCTTTGATGCTTGTTATCATGGCTTTTTATTTCTTCTTTGTTGCCTTGCAAACAAAGGAAGCAAAATATTCTGTAATAAATGGCCTTGTTTCCAGTCTTATGACACTCTTGGCTGTTATGACTGCTGGAACTTCTAGTTTTATTTCATTAATTTTTGGATTGTTCATAATCATTGAGGTGTTATTGAATAAATTTGATAAAAAAGATTATTATGCTTACATATCCTGGTTTTTGCCAATTGTTTTTTGGTTTGTATATAAGAAGGGGCTTAATGGGATAGCAAGCCTGGCTAATTCTACAGCTGCTGGTTTCGCCCTTTTTGGATTAATTTTGACAACTACTTATTTCTTGTTGTATGAAACTGACTTGTTTAAAAATTACATAAATAAAATAAATTTGCCCTCTGGTGTTCTAAGCTTGATAATTGCTATACTCCTTGCTTTAATCGGTGGACTGATTTTTTTGGGGCCTGATTTTTTTATAGCTAAGGTAGAACAATTTTACTTTCAGCTCTTTAAAACATATGCAAACACCAGATGGACTTTAACTGTTGCTGAAAACCATAGACCGTATGTTACAGAATGGTTTAGCCAATTGGGAAAAACCTTTGTGTTTTCATTTATACTTGGATCTATGTTATTATTTTATGACATGGTTAAACCTTTGAAGAAGAATTTATGGTTAACTGGAGCTTATATTTTGTTTTTAACAGGTTATATTTTTTCAAGATATTCTGCTAGTGGTGTTTTAAATGGCGGAACATTTATTTCACGTTTAATGTTTTATGGCGCCATAATTGGATTTGCTGGTTTGATAATTTATTTATATTTGTGGAGCTATTACAAGAATAAGGAAGTATTTGAAGGTATAACCAAACTTGACAAAAAATATACTTTTGTTTTTGTTTGGTTCTTGATAATGATCTTTGCTGCTACTGCTGCGATTAGGCTGTTGTTTGAATTTTCTCCAATAATTAGTATTGTTAGCTCGTTTTTTATTATTTCATTAGTTGATTATTCATTTAAACTAAAAAAGGCAATTCTAAAATACGGCGCTTTAATTATTATTGTTATCTTATTAATAAATCCGTTTTCTTATGCGCAGGGTTTCTTAATAAGTTATTATAATTCTAGTTTGGGGCAAGCTAAAGGAATGGGCCCTGGATATGACTTCCAATGGCAGCAAGCTGGAAAATGGGTAAGGGAGAACACTAGCAAAGATGCCGTGTTTGCTCATTGGTGGGATTATGGATATTGGGTACAGAGCGGATTTCAAAGAGCTACTGTGACTGATGGCGGAAATTTCCATGGCTGGTGGAATTATTTAATGGGAAGATTAATTTTAACAGGACAAACTGAGGAAGAAGGAATTGGTTATTTGTATGCGCATAATGTAAGTTATCTTCTTATGGTTTCAGATGAAATTGGAAAGTATCCAGCTTATTCTTCAATTGGAAGTGATTTAAATTATGATAGGTTTTCATCTATACCTTCATTTACTTTTGATGCAACAAATTCAAAGGAAACAAGGGATGGATTAGAGGCTTTGTACAGAGGAGGTGCTGGACTAGACCAGAACTTTATTTTTAATAATCAATTGCTTCCTGCTGGGTCCACGGGAATAGCTGGTTTTGTTATTCCTATAAAAAATGGCAATAATAGTGTAGAGATCACTAGGCCATTTGGCATTTTCATATATCAAGGAAAACAAATTCAAGTACCGATTAATTGCGTGTACTTCAATGACCAGATTATTAACTTTGGAACTGATGGGTATGATGGTTGTTTAAGGATAGTTCCTTCTATTCAAAATAATCAAATGAACAATCTTGGCGGGTTATTATTACTAAGCCCTAAAGTTAAGAATAGTTTGTTTGCTCAGTTGTATTTAATGAATAAAAAAGGGAAGTACTATGAATTAGCTTATGATGATAGTGATAAAGTTCCTTTGGCTTTGTTTAGCGGAAGAATTATAGGGCCTATGAGAATATGGAAAGTAAATTATCCTTTAGGATTTAGAATAAATGCTAGTGATTATAATTATTATACAAGATATGATTATCCTGATGCAAGATTAATGAACCCTTAGATTAAAGATTTCTTATTTCTTCTACCTTTTTTTCTAATTTTTTACTAAAGTGTTGAAAGACTAATGCTAATGCTATTGACAAAGAAATAAGCAATTCTAATTTATTTAGTTTTATTCCTTCAGGTAATTTGCTAATCAAAATGACTGATATAATTGCTGTCCCTAAGAGAACTAAAGCTATACTTTGCTTATTTAATAGATGGTTATATTCTAAATCCCTAATGTTCTTTTCTTTTTGCTCCTGGTTTATGGACATGTTACTGAACGTCTAGAAAATATAAAAATCCAAATAAGGTGAGGATTGCACCAGCAACGAAGCTATTGATAAAACTTACATTTGGGATGGTGACCATTAGTAATATTCCAATTACTAAGGTTATAACTGAAACAAGCTTTTGATTATTACTTTTTTTAAATGGGAACATTACCATTTTACTTTTTATAGTGGGCTTTGTCTTTTAAATAGCTTTCTATTAAATTAATTTCTCTTCTTTTAACTTTTGGTATATTGTTTTTGCAACAAACTCATTTCCAAATTTAGAATAATGACCACCATATTCTGTGTTGTCTGAGTATAAATTATCTAAATCTTCTACTTTTATTAATTCCTCTGCTAAATTTATTAATATAATATCATTTTTTAGTTCATTTTTTATATGCTCATAAAAGTGCTTGTGTTTTTTTATATATGAAACATCATCTTTTTGAGGAAGGAAAAGAAATATAGGGATGAAGTTTTGTTGTTTTGAATATGATATGAATTCTTTTACAATTGCTATTAATAAATCATTTACTTCTTTTTTTCTATATAATTTTAAACGCCATGCTTTGTTTATCCTCATTATTTTCTGCATAGCTAATGCTTTGTATTTTTCTGGATTTTTATTTAGTTTTTCATAAATTAAAGACATGGTATTAAAGTAAATTAATGGAAAATTCCTTCTTAGGTTTTTTAAAATTGAAATTAAATATGGAAACTGTATTAATTCTTTTCTGAACTTATACTTATAAAAAAAATCTTCTTTTATCACTTCATTTATGTATTTTTCATAATCATTGTATTTCTCTTTTGTGTCAATAAAATTTTTAATTAGTGTTAATTGATTGTTTTCTAACTTGAATCTTGGCTTAAAAGCAAAGGTGTTGCCATATTCATAGAAATGCTTCCATGCGCTCATTATTCTGCTTACTGTATCTGGAACTACGCCTAAAAGAACTATTTTTGTTTTATTTCTTGGATATTCTCTTTTTAACCTTATTAAAGATTGATCAATGCCATGATTACCGACAGCCCAGTTTAGAACATTTGTTTTTGTTAATTTTGATAAGTAATGAGCCCAAGTTTCATTATCATTCACCTGTCGTGAGAATGCGAAAGAATCACCGTAACATGAGATTAATTTTGGTAAAGTTTCATGATTTGGGTTTGATCTTGAACCTATTTTATTAATATGCCAGGCTGTTTTACCAAATTTGCCATTTTCATCATGCTCTGTATTTGGTTTTCTAACCCAACCTAATTCTGAGTCAAAACCATGAGGAAAAAATTTATTTAATCCTTCTTGATCTAATTTAGGGAGAAAATCTTTCTTTTTTGTGATTAACCACTGGAATCTTTCCCTTAACTTGTTTATTAAAAGTTCTGAGACTATTTCTAGCAGTATTAGAACTATTAAATAAGTTATTAAGCCTAAAATGCTGAATTTAAGGTATATTAATGTAGCTAATGCTATTAAGACTAAGTAAACTAATATTGCTTTGTAGTTGTATATCATTAAGAATTTGGGTCATAGAATCTATTTAAATTGTTTTCTTTTAGCCATTTTATGGCTTTTTCATAGTCTTCTACTGTGTCAAATTCCATCCAACCTTTACTGATTATTATTGGTTTTACTTCATAATTTGCATTAATCAATGATTGTAGAATGTCTGTCATGTAAGCTTTTTTAAATGATTTTGAATTTAACCAGGGTTCATCTTTATTCCAGTATTTCTCTTTATTTTCATGGAAAACTTTTTTTAATGCTTCTACCCCTCTTTTTGAAAATTTTATTAAACCAACATATCTAGCTTTTGCCTTGTCTAAAGAACATCTTGGAAGCCCTAGTTCTATTATTCTATTATCTTTAATTATAAAACTTTCAATATCTTCTCCTGGGTTATCTAAACGTGCTTGCCAGTAATGCCAATAAGAATCGTCTGCTGTTACACCAATATCTAATTTTGAATTTAATATTTTTTTAATTACTTTTTTTTCATATAAAATATCTGCATAACAAATTAGAACTTCGTCATTTAACTCTTGCTCTGCACAAAATAAAGAAGCAACCATGTTTGTATTTGCAAAATCTTCATTATGGTAATATTTTATATTAGGAATTTTTATTTTATCTTTCATATATCCTGTAACTATTGAGATATCATTAATACCACATGAGCGCAAAGTTTCAATTTGCCTTTCGATTAAAGATTTTCCTGCAAAATTTAACATTCCTTTTGGTAAGTTTTCTGTATATTTACCTAATCTTGTTCCAGAACCTGCTGCTAAGATTATTGCTTTCATTTTTTCCAAAATAACTCCCTCTTAATAAATGCTTGAATTAATTTTTCATTTATTTCTTTATCTGGGCTATCTCTTTCTGGATGCCATTGAATTCCTACAATTTGGTAATCTGGATGATAAATTCCCTCAATGATATCATCTTCTGTTTTTGCAAATGGTTTTAATTTCTTGGATAATTCTTTTTTTGTAAATCCTTGCTTGTGGAATGAGTTTACAATTGTTTCTGTTTTTCCTAAAAATGAAGCTATTTTTTCATCTGTTATTTTTATTTTGTGATTAACTGCAATATGATTTGTTCCTATTTCATCATTTATACTTTGAATTAAGCGACCATTAAAAAAAACATTCATAAACTGCATACCTCGACACTCACATAAAACAGGGAGTTTTTTCTTAATTGCTATTTCTAATAATTTTTTTTCAGTATTATCTCTGTTAACTGAGAAATCAGATGGATATTTTGGCTCTTGATTATATAATTTTGGATTTACATTATTGCCCCCAGACAAGATAATGCCATGGATAGGCAATTTGAAATATTCTTCTATATTTGTAGAATCATTCGATACTGGAATAAGTGTTATTCCAAACTTACCATAATAACTAACATAATCCTGCTCTAGGGCATCTCTATTTGCTCCTTTTTCTACTGTTAAATCCCGTTGTGAAATCAAGACAAACATATTTACTCCGAAATTATTTTATTTCCCTCACAATCTAGTAATATGGAAGAGGAGTTTTTTAATGTGTCATATAAACTGCCACAGCCTATTGCTGCTGGCAATCCAAATTCTGCACATCTAATTGACATATGAGAAGCTACTCCTCCATATTTTGTGATTAAGCCAACAATATTCTTTGTAAACAACCAATCATATCCCGGGTCTCCATTTTCAAGCAAAACTATTTTTCCATTTAAGGCTGGCAAGTCTTCTTGTTTATATTTATTTAAATCTATTATTTCTGCTTTAATCTTTTTTTGGGTTATAAAATTTGGTTTTGGAGTATAACTAGAAATCACTTCTAAATCTTTTTGTGAAAATATTATTGGAGGAAGTAATACTCTTTTGTAGATTTGACGTTCTTTTTTTCTGAATTCGATTAGATTTAACCAGGATTTTTGCACTTCTTCGATATTCTCATTTTCACAGAGACTGAATATATTATCTATATCTAAATTAGATAGCTCTTCTCTTGATAAACTTAATTTTTTACCTGCTTCTGCTATTAATTCTAAAGCATCTGATAAATTTTTGGTAAATTCAAATTTAGAAAATTCTCTTGCTTCTAATGCTTGTTTAATGAAATCAAAAAAAGATTCAGAGTCAATATTCAAGCCGTGTTGTTTTAGCACTTCGGATATTTTTGAATGTGTTTCTTTTGATATCTTAAATGAGGTTGTTTTTTCTTTTACTTCTTTGGTGTTTAAATTGCTTATTAAATTTGGATTAGAATCATATCTTAAACTTGCTATATCATAAGTTCCTGGTCTTAAATGGCCATAAAGTGATAAGAACTTTTCTTTTGTTAATTTATTCTGCCTTAAAAGATTAAAATCGTCTGTTAATTTTGTGGCTACTGTGTTTATTGATCTAAAGAAAGAATCATAAAAGTCTTGATCTATTATTTTTTGTTTTATCATGCTTTTTAAGATTATTTTTCCAATAAATGCTAATCTGGCTAATCTTGAGAAGTGCAATGTTCCTTTCTTGCCACTTTCCAAAAGATTTTTTGCTTGCTGAACTAATTCTGTGGCGGTTAAATCAGATTTTAGGCAGATTCCTTTCACGTGCTCTCTAACACCACGCATATAATCTATTGAAGAGTAATCTTTTTCTATTAAACTTTTATAATTTTCAAGTAAATTATTAGTCAGGCTAAGCAAAGCTTGTTTTATTTCTTTGATTTCATCATAAGAGAGAGTTTCTAATTCTTTGGATCTATCATCAAAACAGAGATCATAACAAGTGTGAACTATATCAAACTCTATTTTATCTTGAAAGGCTGGATTATTTTTTAATTTACTCAAATAAAAATTGACAAGTTTTTCTGTCAGGCCTTCTGATATTGTATCAGGAATAAATGAATTAAAGTCATTTCTAACATCGACATATGGCTTATTTCCAAATAAAACAACAAGTTCTGCCGGGGAGACATTTTTATAACCCTGGCTGGCTCTTGCTTCATGCCATATAGAATCGGTTATCAAGTAGGAATATAAAGAGTAATCCAAATAGTTTGGTGAATCTCCTATTATCTCTGCTGGATTCCAATCCGGCATATCTGCAAAGTAATTTTCTTCTCCGAAAATATGGCTTGGTTTTTTTGATAATTTAAAAAATTGTTGTTTTAGTTTTTCCACCCTTTCTTTGATTTCTTCATCGAAATTATCCTGCTTTAAGTTAACTGTTACTGGCCTAACTTGAAAAATAACTACTTCTTTTTTTTTGTTTATTGCAAATTCTATATCGAGGCTTAAGTTAGGTATTATGCTTTCTATCTCGCTAACTGCCGTCACTAATTTATGAAATTTTTCTGGATAATTTTTTGGGTCTGCAAATTTAAAAATCTTAATTGTTTTGTTTTCAATGCCTTTTGTTACTGTATTAGTTAATCCTGTCTTGTCATCATAATTTATTGTATAATAGGGAGAATTATTTTCTAAAAACCTTGTAAATACAACCCCGCTTAAAATGATATCTTCTGTTTGTTTTTGAATTAATACTTGATCTAGCAAGTTTTCTGTTCTTTTATTTGAATAAGAATTAATTACCTTGTTTATTGCTTTTTCAATTTCTCCTTTATTATTGGAATTTATATTAAGCTCAGTATGAAAATAACCTGCCATTGAATCTTTTAATGTATCTTCATTTATGGCAGAGCTTCTTACCACTATTTTGTGCGGCTTAAACTTTTCTTGAATCTTTGATAGAATCCCTGCTTTTTTTTCTTTCCAACCCGAAACAGCAAAGATATATCCTTTTTCTATTTTAGAATTTTTTAATAATGGCTGTAGGGCTTTTAAAGTCTTTGCCTTGGTTGAAATTATTGGTCTTATCTCGTCTTTAAGATCTGGTCTTTCAAAATCTTTTATTTTAAAATAGTCTGTAAAGTCTCTAAAATCCTTGAATTTTCCTTTGTATGCCTCTAAAAGGCCACTTAGGATATTAAGATCTGATAATTTTTTATAATATGGCTGTTTTACAAGCTTACCATTGATTGATTTTAAATATTCTAATTCTGGGAAATAATTCCAATCTTCTCCCCTGACTAAGATAAGTTCTGCATCTGGGAATTCTTCATGAATTTTTTTTAGAACTTCAGTAGAATCTTTCTTATCCTGAACTATAACTCTGTCTATGAATTTTAGGCTTTCAATAACTGCTTTTCTTTCCTCTAAGTCAGCTATAGGCTTCCTTCTATAAGATTGAACTACTTCATCTGTTAAAACGCCGCAGATGTAATAATCGCCTAAATTGCGGGCAAATTTTAATGCTCTTAAATGACCGTAATGAAATAAATCTGCAGTAACAGCGCTATAGACTACTTTTTTTATAATTTTATCAGCCATACCATACCCCCTTATTTTGGGGTAGGTATAAGATTTATAAATCTTTATATAGGACTAAGTTTAAACAAGTATTATGGGCTCTAATAGAAAAATCGGCTTAGAATTAAAAATACTACTTGCTGGTGCTAGTATTGCATTATTTGGTTCTGTGATAAACAGGATATTAAATTATGTATTAAGGATTATAATTGCCCGTGGCTTGGGTGTTGAGGAATATGGTCTTTTCACTCTTGCTGTGATGGTAATGAGGGCTTTTGTGGCTTTTTCTGCATTAGGGTTAACAGAGGGCATTGTTAGATATGTTTCTTATTACAGAGGACTGAATGATGAGAAAAAAATTAAAGGGGTAATTGTTTCTTCTTTTATTATTACGTTTGTTTCTAGCTTAATAATCACTATAATTTTATTTTTTAGCTCTGACTATATTTCAGTGCATTGGTTTAACAGCCAAGAACTTGCTCCTCTTCTTAGGATATTCATATTGATGATTCCTATAGGTGTGTTGTGCGCTAATATCTCTAGTTTATATTTAGCTTATGAAAAGATAAAATATAATTTTTGGCTAGTAGATGTTTCTTCACAAAGTTTAAGAGTTTTAACAATTGGTTTTGCAATATTATTTGGTTTTGGAATTTTAGGTGTTGGATATGCTTATCTTATCAGTTTTTTGATTATATTGATTTTTATGTTCTTGATTTTAGAGTACAAGGTTTTTCCTTTAATAAACAATGAAGTAAAATCTAAATTTGAGGTAAAAGAATTATTTAGCTATTCCTGGCCTCTTGTGTTTGTAGGGATTTTAGGATATGTAATGGGATGGACTGATACTTTCATGATTGCTAAAATAATGGATGTAAGAAGCGTTGGTTTATATAATGCAGCAGTGCCTTTGGCTAATCTTTTAACTTTAATTCCCTTGATGTTTGTTCCATTATTCCTTCCTTTAATAACTAAAAATTTTGCGAAGAAAAAACTTTTTTTGGTAGATGCTTTGACAAAACATGTTGGGAAGTGGAGTTTTTTGGTTAATTTTCCTATTTTGCTTTTAATGCTTTTATTTCCTGGAGTTTTTGTAAATACTTTTTTTGGTGGTGATTACTTAAGCTCTACTTCATCTTTGATTTTTTTATCGTTTGGCTTTTTTTTATTTTCTTTATCGCAACCATCAATGCAATTACTGAGGATGATCAAGAAAACCAAGCTGTATCTTATCAATCTTATCATAGTAATACCTCTTAATATAATCTTAAATTTGTTGTTTATTCCTATTTATGGGATTACTGGAGCGGCTATAGCTACTATGACTGCTTATTTTGTTTATAGCTTGTTATTTGTTGGCGAGGGATACTATTACTTAAGGCTACTTCCTTTCTCATTTAATTTTTGGAAATTAATTTTGGCTGGGATAATACCTTTAATTATTATGCTGTTTTTAAGAAGCTTGATTAATAATGAAATTTATTTGTTTTTCTTATTAGGTGTTGGGTTTTTTATTAGTTATCTTGGTTTATTAATATTATTTAAGGCGTTTGATAATTATGATAAAATGCTATTAAGTTTTTTAAGAGAGAAGTTTTTAAAGAAACAGAAAGTTATTTAAATCGCTTTTTAGATATTTTTCTCCGGGTGTTAGAATTGGTAACTGTAAAAGAATTAAGAGAAACAACTTTGCATGCTGATGAAGATCAGGCATATTTAAGCTTTAAAATAATAAGATGGTTTGGTCTGTATCTTGCTAAAATTTTAATCCCTTTTCCTATAACACCGACACAAGTTACATTAATTGGATTATTTGTTGGGTTAATCGGAATACCGCTTTTATGGTTTGGTGATTACTGGTATTCTTTGATAGGAATTGCTGCTTATCATTTTCATTGGATTATTGATGCTACAGACGGGGTTATTGCAAGGCACAAGAAACAAGGATCAATATCTGGCGGGTTCATGGATTCTATTGCTCATAGGATAATACAACCTTTATTGTTGGTTAGTCTGGGCATTGGCGGTTATTTTAGATATGAGAACACAGTAAATGTATTTGGCTTGTTTAGTTTTGGCCATATATGGTTTTTGTGGGCAGGTATTTCAGCTTCTATATTTTTCTTATTGCACTATTTGGTTGATATGAAAAAGTATGAAGTTATTTTAATGGAAACAAAATTTCCAGATAAGAAAACATTGGATTTGTTAAGAGGAGGATTGCATGGGTATGAAACCAGAAAGGGGATAAAATCATTATTATTTAATTTTTTAAGAATAAATCCTTTTATGATAATCTTTTTTGCAGCTATATTTAATTTCTTACAATGGTTAATTGTTTTTTATTCTATGGTTTATCCTTTGTTGTTTATCAAAGCAGTTATAAACAAGTATAACTATTTTAAAAACATTCAGTAAAGCCAAGAAAAGCTTATAAATCCTTATTCTAGGTTAAGCCTTGATAACTATGAAGGTGAATTTTGTTGATTTGGGAAGGCAGACTTCTTCAATTAGAGAGGAAATTAATAAAGCGATAGCAAAAGTTATAGATTGTTCTGGGTTTATTTTAGGTGAAGAGGTAGAATCATTTGAGAAAGAATTTGCCAATTATTGCGGTGTTAAATACGCTGCAGGTGTTGATAATGGAACTAGTGCTATAGAATTAAGTCTAAGAGCTTTGGGTATTGGTGAAGGCGATGAAGTAATAACACAAGCAAATACTTTTATTGCTACTGCTACTAGCATTAGTGCTGCTGGAGCTAAACCTGTTTTAGTTGATATAAATCCTGAGAATTATAATTTAGACATTAAAAAAATTGAAAAGAAGATAACAGATAAAACAAAAGCAATTATTCCTGTTCATTTATATGGAAACCCAACTGAGATGGGTGCAATTAGAGAACTTGCTGACAAATATGATTTAAAAATTGTGGAAGATGCTTGTCAAAGTCATGGCGCTAAATATAAAGGAAAAAGAGTTGGAAGTTTTGGCGAATTAAGCGCTTTTAGTTTTTATCCTGGAAAAAATTTAGGGGCTTTTGGAGATTCTGGGATAGTTGTTTCTAATGATGAGAAATTAATTAATAATATCAAGATGATGAGAAATTATGGGCAAAGCAAAAAATATTATCATGATGTTTTTCCTTTTAACAGAAGATTAGATGGCTTACAAGCTGCAATATTAAGAGTGAAATTAAAATATTTAGATGAATGGAATGAAAAAAGAAGAAAAAAGGCTAAGATTTATAATTCTTTATTAAAAGATATGGCTGTTATTCCTAGAATAGACCCTAATAATGAGCCTGTTTATCATTTATATGTTGTTCAAGTTGATAAAAGAGATGAATTATTGAATTATTTAAATAAAAATGAAGTTAGTGCAGGGATACATTATCCAATACCAATCCACTTGCAGAAGCATTTTAATTATTTAGGTTATCAGGTACAGGATTTTCCTGTTACAGAAATGATATCTAAGAGAATAATCTCCTTGCCTATGTTCCCTGAGCTAAAAAAGGAAGAAATTGAATATGTTTGCGAGAAGATTAAAGAATTTTACGATAGAAACTAAAGTTTATTAAAAATAACATTTAAATAAGTTAAAATTTAGTTAAGTAACATGTTTAAGATTAAAAAGAGTTATCGGGGATTATATAAACTTATATTTGTTCTTTTATTGATTATCTTTATTCACTATTCGATAAAAAACTATATGTTTGACTCTTATTATAAAATTGTTTTATTCTTTGTTCTTGGTGTATTATATTATCACATAATTATGATAGTGCATGAATTAGTACATTATACTTTTGTTCCGAATAGAAAACTAAATGAATTTCTTGGTAATGTCCTAGCTCCATCTGTTGGTTTGAACTTTAAACAATACAGAGACCATCATTTGAGGCATCATTGGTCAAAAACTGTAAAAGATGATCCTGATGCCTATATATATTGGCCTGTAATTAAGGAAAAAACATGGCATAAACGAATAAAGATATTTATTTTTGGATCTGTTTCCGAATTGTTTACTAAAATAAAATTAAAATCTTTCCCAAAAACAAAGGAAAAGTTTTTTATTAAACATTCTGTACTACTAGCCCAAGTTATAGTCTTTTTGTTATTTATTATTTTTAGTAAACTAGTCTATTATTTTATTTTTTGGTTAGGCCCCATTATTATTGTAGGCTTATTTTTAAACAGGATGAGGGTTCTTATTGAACATGGCTATGACTTTGAAAATAATATAAACTCTACTCCCCAGATAACTGTTAATATTAAATCAAATTTTCTAGAGAGAATTATTTTTGCCCCACATAATTTTAATTATCACCAGGAACATCATGATTTTCCAGGAATTCCTTATTATCAACTGCCTGAGTTTTACAAATCTAAAATAAATAACAAGAAACATAAGAAAATACAGCATTCATACCTATCAATGCTATTTGCGATTCTTTTTGGAATAAGATTAAAAAACTAATTATGATCTATGAAAATCTTTTTGTAGTCTACTGGCACTTTTTCCTGTGAATTCGCTTTAATAACATATCTTCTTGAAAAATCCATATCCTCACCAGCCAAGCATTTTTTATGATATTCATTAAATTCTGGAATTTTTAATAATCTCGACCTTATGATCTCCAGACTTGTATCCTTAATATTTCCAAAAGAGATATGAATAAATGGGCATGGTATTACATCACCATACGGTGTAAAATATAATTTTTCAGTTCCTGCACTACAACCTTTCTTTAGCCAATTTGAATCAAAATCTCTTCTTAAATGTGGATATTCTAAGAATAATTGATTCATATACTGAATATCATCTTCGTTTAATAATATCTGATTATCTTGATTAGTCCATTTTCCTGAAGGACAGGCTAAACTAAATATCATTAAAAGATTCATTTCTTTTGTTAATCCGATTAATTTTTTAATGCTCTCTGATCTAACATTATCATGGGTAACTGTAGTTACAAGAACTATCTTTAATCCGTTTTTTAAAGCAAGATTTATAGAATTAATGGTTTTTTGATATGCTCCTTTGACTCCCCTGAATGAATCATGTTCTTCCTCATAAAAACTATCAAGACTAACACAGAATATATCAACACCAAGTTTTTTAAATCTTAATATTTTTTCTTCATCTAATAATGTTGCATTTGTTACTAAAGAGATCATTGTCTTGTTTGGCTGAAATGTTTTAATGATTTCATCTAAATCTTTGTATAACACCGGTTCACCACCAGTAAAACCAACTGTTATTACACCCATCTCTAAACACTGTTTGGCTAATTTTTTATAATCCTCAATTGATACTCTTTCATTATTTTTTTTTGAAAATTTTGAAGCAGAACAATGATTGCATAATAAATTACAACTATACCCCACAGCAACATCAACGTACCTTAATGGAATTTTCTTTAAGACTAAAAGATTAAAATAATTCTTCAATATTCTTAACAACAACAAAGGTTTTTTTAGGTTAAATGAATATTTTAAATTAATCCTAAACCTTATATAAGATCTTTTTATTTTTTTAAAACTAATCATTATTCTTTTTTGCAATAATTCTCATGGTTGATGTATGACCAAATCTCATCTGGACTAGGTCTATTATGGTAAACAATATTAATAAAATTGGATTATAAAAATTAAAAAATTTAACAATTTTCTGATTCCACCCTTTATCATATAACCTATTGTGTACAGAAAGTATCCAAAATGGCGGGCTTAATAAAGATTTCTCTTCTACCATATCAAACTTTGCCTTTTTTAAGATTAATTTAATTGTATTTCTTGAGAAGATGTTTAGATGTCTTGGTATGTGATAACCACCCCAATAAGAATTTTTAAATAACTTATAGTCCCAAGATCCTAAACAGGGAGTTTCAATTATTAAATATCCCTTTGGTTTTAACATTTCTTTAACTTTTATTAATGATTTATAAGGGTCATAGAGATGTTCAAGAATTTCATTCATTATTACTAAATCGAAAGATTCTTTTTTGAATCTTGCTTCCTCAAATTTTCCTTCATAAATTTTAATACCTTTTTCTTTAGCTATTTTGTTTCCTTTTTTGTTAAAATCTAATCCGTAAAGTTTCCAATTACAATTTTTAGCTGTTTTTAATAGTGAGAGCAATCTACCATCACCACAGCCTATATCAAGTATTGAACCTGAATTATCAATTAAATTCTTATATAGCTTTATGTATCCTTTTTCAATGAATCCCTTACCTAGTCTTGCTAGCGAGAGTTTTTTCTTTGGAAAATCGTAGGCATAATAATTATCTTGATATATCATAGAGAATTCACTAAGCTTGGGCTTTGGATTTAAATATATATGACTGCAATTATTACATTTTGCTATTCTGAATATGTTATTACAGGTTTTATACTCATAGTCTTTGCCGGTTGTTAATATGCTATAGGAATCAGCATTACAGATGTTGCAGTTTGTTTTTATTGTTTTTATCTCTTTCATCTCTACTAGGAAAAATAGCATAATTTATATAGATTATGATTAGTTTGACTTTTCATGGATGATATTTATTTATTAGAAAAATTTCTAATGTGGTTAAGATTCAGAAAAATAGTTCCTTATATGAAGGAGGGTAGTGTTTTGGATTTTGGAAGCGGAAAAAAACAAAGTCTAAGGAAATATTTAACTAAAAATTATGAATACTGTGGTGTTGAGAGAGATTATGATCCTATAAAGGGAAAATATGATACTGTTGTGATGGCTGCTGTTTTAGAACATTTGGATAATGAAATTGAAATTTTAGAAATGCTAAAATCTCATATGAACAAAGGTAGTTTACTTATAATTACTACTCCGACATCAAAAAGCAAAAAAGTTTTAGACATATTGGCTTTATTAAGATTAGTAGACCCTGAAAACATAAAAGAACATAATTATTACTGGAATGAAGATGAACTAAGAGGGATAGCTCACAAATTAGGTTTGAAAATAGATAGATATAAAAAATTTGAATTTGGATTTAATCAAATTGTTATAATGCAGAAGGATTAGATTTTTTAGTTGTTAGGTAATAGTATACTAATAGTATAAAAATTATTAATGTGATTAACAAACCTTCTTTAAATGTTGCTACTTTTCTTTCATATAATTTTTTTAAGAGGTGCTTATTTGAACTGCATTTATAATTATTGAGGTTCATGCCCCTAGCTAATTCAATGCTTGTTTCTTGATCTAAATCACATATTTTATAGAGATTGGAATAAAGATATGAATATAATTTGTAATTAATGTTTTCACAGTTTTCTTTTGTGATATTTTTAAAAAAAATGCTACTACCTTTGTTACAATTTGGACATGGATTCATTAATGTTGGGAAATTAATATTGCAATAGATTTTAAAATCGTCATTATAAGGAAACTTTATTAGGGGTTTATTAAAGAAACGTAATGCATAAAAACCCATTATCTGGGTAATAGGTGAACTAGTGCCCATGCCTTCTCCTCCTTGAGGCCCCATAACAATAATATTATAAGTATTGTTTAATATCTTTTTACCAATAATATCTACTTCTTTAAACTGCAGATTGGATAAAGCTACCATGATTCTCCAATCTTTCCAGCTTGAATCCAATAAACCTAGAGATTCTATCCTTAAAGCACCCATGCCATCAATACCGTATTTATTTGAGACGATATCTACTTTTTTAGGGTCTATATTAGCAAATTTAAGAAAATAATCATTATCTGCTAATATTCTGCCTGGTAAATCTGGTAAAACTTCAAATCCGCCGTCTACTATATTTCTTAATTTATGAAACTCTGGCGATGTTAGATACGGATCTGATATCTTAAGTGAAGATAATGAAAAAATTAATATTATAATAATGAAAATTATCTTTTTATAATTAGACTTAATGTTATTTAGAATTTCTATGATTGTTACAATTAAAAACGGAAAAATTGCTATATAGTATCTGTGGAAGTAACCATAGTGGCCTCTTAATGTTCCATATGTTATTAAAATAAAACCGAACAGAGCAATAAATGAATAAACGTCTCTTTTTTTATAAAACCAGGATAATGGAATTAATAGAGCAGGAATTAAAAAAGTTAATTTTGTTAATAAAGAAATCCCCGAAAAAAATTCTTTTAGTTTTAATAATAAAGAATAATCTTCAACTATTAGCTGAGTTAAAATTGAGTAAGCTATTATATTTGGAAAAATAAGTTTTAATATTATAACTACCGTAATAGGTAATATAATCATTAAAATTAGAGCTTTAGCTAGATTTCTATAATCTATTATAATTTTTTTATCTTTCACAGAGAAAAAGTTATTTATAAAATAATAAACTAAAACAAGAAATATTGGTATAATAACATTTAATCTTGTAAAGGTTGCTATTGTAAAAATAAGACTTGAAAATAGATACTTATAGTATTCATTTTTGGAAAAATACAATACATAAAAACCATATAACATAATTAAAGTGCTATAAATGCTGTCGCCAGAATTATTGTTAATGGGGTTAACATATATTAATATAAAAAACAATACGGATAGTAAAGGGTAATGTGGCTTTAAATTTAATTTTCTGATTATCTTATATATTAGGAAGAATAGTAAAATAGATGATATTAAAACTAATAATTCGTAGAGTTGTAAAAAATTATTTGGAAAAAACTCTATTAAAATATAACTTATAAGAAAATTAACTGGACCATGATAGCATCTTGGCTGGCCTTTGTATAAAATCCCTTCTTTTATATAATCAACACAAGAAGTCCATTCACCTGTAAATTCAGTTAGATAATTGAATTTCCATAAAATTGTACCTATTATTACTAAAAATAAGAGAATAAAGTAAGTTTCATATTTTTTTAGAAACCATGCTATTTTGTCAAGTTTAGGAAAATACATTGATAAGGCGATTAGCAAAAAGATTTAAATAATTACCCTTTTTTAATGTTTATATGCAAAGCAAAATATCAGAAAAATCAATTGTAAATGAACATGTTAAATTAGGAAAAAACGTAAAAATTGGAAGTTTTTGCGTTATAGAAGGTAGTAAAGAAAAACTAATAATTATTGGAGATAATGTTGAAATTGGAAATTATTGTTGTATTAGACCTGGAGTTAAATTAAAAGATAATGTTGTTTTAGGAAATTATGTTAACTTAGGAAGTTTTGTTGAAATTGGAAAAAACAGCAAGATATGGCACTATTGCAATATTTTTGGAAAAGAAAAAGAACCAACAACTATTGGAGAGAATACTCAAATTGGTTCTTATAGTGAAATAAAATATGCCTGTAAAATTGGAAATAATTGCAGATTTCAAAGTTTTGTTTTTGTAGCTGAGCATGTTACTTTTGAAGATTATGTTTTCGTAGGACCGGGAGTAAGTTTTGCAGTTGACAAACACCCTACTGCTGAAAAGGCTTTAGAAGGAAAATGGGAATTGGGAGAGATTTTAGTTAAAAAACATGCAGTAATTGGATCTGAGGCAATAATCAATCCAGATGTTATTATTGGGAAAGGAAGCATTATAGGAACTGGCGCTGTTGTAACTAAAAATACAGAAGATTACGGGGTTTATGTTGGTGTTCCTGCTAAAAAAGTTGGAATGAGAAATGATGAAAAATACAAGAAGAATTTTGGAATGCCCAAATAAGGGCTTACTATTTTTTCTTAAATTTATCAAAAATTTTATTTTTTTGCATATAATTTAAGAAACGAAAAGTTTAAATACTTACGTTTGTATACAAATGTAATGTTTGTGTCAAATACTTCCACGCTTGTATTGTTGGCTAAAGTAGGATGTTTGGACCTTTTCATTGAAATATCTCCCACCATAGAAATACCAGTTCAAGTTGAAAGAGAAGCCTTGTTTGAAAAAGACTCATATTACGCAAGATTAATACAGAAGCTTATTCAAGAAGAAAAAATTATGGTAGTGCAAGTTGATGAGGCAGAAACAAAAAAGGTTATGACCCAATTTAGAGTTGATATGGGAGAGGCGGCAGCATATATTTTGTTTGATAATAAAAAACATAAAGCCATATTAACTGATGATGGCGAACTTATTAAATTATGTAAACTGCAAAGGATATCATTCATCTGTGCAATGGCAATCATAATAAGATTATTTGAAAAGAAAAGAATATCGAAGGAAGAAACAATGAATAAATTAGAAGAATTACATAAAATTGGTAGATATTCAGAAAAAGTATATGAATACTTTAAATTGGGGGTAAAATAAAATGGAAACTGTATCAACCCGTTTAAATTTGGAAACAATTAATCTATTTGGGAAAGTCTTGAAGGAAAAACGTTCTGAAATAGTGAGAGAATTAGTAGAATCTGGTAGAAAGCATAAGGCTGTTGAGTTATATAAGATGAAAAAAATTAGCTTGGGTTTAGGGGCTAAACTTTCTGGCGTGACATTAAGTGAATTTATTGATTTACTTAAAGAACATAATGTTTATTTGAATTTAGAAAAAGAAGATATTGATATGGCTCTCAATACAGCTAGAAAAGTGCTGTAAGTATATTTTTTTGTTAAAGATTATATCTAATTAATTATTTAGATTCCTCTTAATATAGAATTTGCCTCTTTATCTATTATTACTGTAACGTTTTTATGTTTTCTCAATGCTGTTGCTGGAACTTTTTCTGTTATTTTGCCTTTAATTAAGTTTTTAATTGCTCTTGCTTTATTTTTTCCTGCTGCTAGTAAAATTATTTTCTTAGATTTTAGGATTGTTGATATTCCTAGAGATATTGCTTTTTTTGGAACTTTTTTATTTTTAAAGAATTTTGAATTCTCTTTTATTGTTTGTTTGGATAAATTAACTATTCTTGTCCTGGATGTAAATTTTGAACCTGGCTCATTAAATCCTATGTGACCATTTCTTCCTATGCCCAAGATTTGTAAATCTATTTTGTTTAATCTTATTTTATTTTCATAATCTTTACAAAAGTTTTTCGGATTTTTTGCTGTTCCATCTGGCATATTTATCTTTTTGATGTTTATGTGATTGAATAAATTGTGTTTCATAAAAAAATTAAGACTTTGCTTGTCTGATTTTGGTAAATTGAGATATTCGTCCAAATTAAATGAAGTTATTTTCGAGAAATCCAAGCCTTTTTTATGTGCTTTTATTAGTTCTTTATACAAACCTAAAACCGTATTGCCTGTTGCAAATCCAATCACAGAATTTGGCTTTTTTTTAATTTGGGAAATTATTATTTTTGCTGCTTCTTTGCTTAATTCATTATAATCCTCTTTTTCTATTATTTTCATTATTGTCTTTCTTTAATTAGAGCATCAACTATGCTTGGATCTGCTAAGGTAGTCACATTTCCTATGTCTCCTTCACCTGTTGCAATCACTTTTAATATTCTTCTCATTATTTTACCTGACCTTGTTTTTGGTAGTGCGTCTGCAAATTGTACTTTTGCTGGTTTTGCTATAGGCCCTATTTCTTTTGCTACATGTTGTATTAGTTCTTGCTTTAACTTTTCTGTTTTTTCAACTCCTTCTTTAAGTGTAACAAAGGCATAGATTGCTTGGCCTTTTATTTCATCTGGTATAGGAACAATAGCTGCCTCGGCTACATTTTTATGCCCCACCAGTGCGCTTTCTACTTCTGCTGTACCAATTCTATGCCCTGCTATACTTATAACATCATCTACTCTTCCCATTAACCAGAAATCTCCATCACTATCTTTTCTTGCTGCATCACTTGTGAAATAAACTCCTTGGAATCTTGAATAATAAGTATCTATAAATCTTTGATGGTCTCCATATATTGTTCTCATCTGGCCTGGCCAAGGTTTTTTAATTACAAGATAGCCTCCTTCGTTGGGGGCTGCTTCAGTACCATCCTCTTTAAAAATTGCTGGTTCTATTCCTGGAAAAGGTTTATTTGCTGAGCTTGGTTTTAAATTAAACGCGCCTGGTAAAGGGGTGATTAATATTCCTCCTGTTTCTGTTTGCCACCAGGTATCAACTATTGGGCATTTTTCTTTTCCTATGTTTTTATAATACCACATCCAAGCTTCTGGATTTATGGGTTCTCCTACTGTGCCGAGTAATTTTAGACTACTTATATTGTGTTTGTTTATTGGATCTTCTCCAAATTTCGCTAGGGCTCTTATTGCTGTTGGCGCTGTATAAAAAATATTTATTTTAAATTTTTCAACAATCTTCCAGAACCTATCATTCTCAGGATATGTAGGACTACCTTCATACATTAAAACTGTCGCTCCATTTGATAAGGGACCATAAATTACATAACTATGTCCTGTTATCCAACCAATATCTGCTGTACACCAGTAGATGTCTTCTTCATGATAATCAAATACCCATTTAAAAGTTTGATAAACATAAGTTAAATATCCGCCTGTAGTATGTAAAACTCCTTTTGGTTTTGCTGTTGTTCCTGAAGTGTATAGTATAAATAACGGATCTTCTGCATCCATGTGCTCTGGTTCGCATACATTACTTATGGATTTCATTTCATCATCCCAATATGTATCTCTTCCTTTTTCTATTTTAATTTCTTGCTTTGTTCTTTTTGCAACGATAACTGATTCTATACAATCACATTGACTAATTGCTTCGTCTGATATTGATTTTAAAGGAATTATTTTTCCGTTTCTAAATCCGCCATCTGCTGTGATCAGTAGTTTACATTGCGAGTCTAAAATTCTGTCTTTAAGAGAAGTAGCACTAAAACCACCAAAAACAATATTATGTATTGCTCCTATCCTAGTACAAGCTAACATGGCTGTTGCTAGTTCTGGTATCATCGGCAAATAAATACAAACGCGGTCTCCTTTTTTTATTCCTTTTTTCTTGAGAATATTTACAAATTTACAAACTTCATTGTGAAGTTCTTTGTAAGTAATTTTTATAACATCCTCTTCTGGCTCGCCTTGCCATATCAATGCTATTTTATCTGCTCTTTTTTTTAAATTTATATCAAGACAGTTATAAGAAACATTTATTTTGCCACCTTTAAACCAAGTAGCTTTTATATTTTTAGGATCCCAGGTAAAAATAGTGTCCCATTGTTTAAACCAATGTAGTTGTTTTGCTTTTTCAGCCCAGAATTTTTCAGGATCTTTTATTGATTCTTGGTAAATTTTTTTGTATTCTTCTTCACTTTTAATATATGCTTTGCTGCTGAACTGCTTTTTTGGCGGTATTTTCCTTTGCTCGTTACTTACGGAAGTTATTAATTTAGGTTTTTTTTCTTCCATAGACAGCTCCTAGCTTTTTAATTTCTTAACAATATATCTAGATTTATTTGAAAACCTTTATAAATATAACTTATTGGATTCTTGGCATGGATATGGTTACTGATTTTAAGGTTAATATCGGAAATAAAGAGATTAATGTAAAAGCACCTAAATTAGATTTAGATGGCAGTTTAAAGGAGCTTGCAGAGTATTTAGGAAAACCCTATGATAAATTTAAAGAAGATTTAGAAAAAGTTGCCAGCAAATTTGGAGGTTTTGGAAAATATGTTAAGGTAACAGAAGATGAATGGAATTCTATGAAAATTGATCAGAATGATATTGATGAAGTTATGGGTTTTTATGCTCAAACTGAAAATTATATGCCTGAATTAACAATAGTTGCCTCTACTGAAGATAAACAAAAATTAGGCAGGTTTGTTATTGGGTATTGCTTGAAAAATAATATTAAAACTGTTGTTGATTATGGTTGCGGTGTTGGCCAAGTTAGCATTGTTGGTGCTTTGAATGGATTAAATATGACTGCTGTCGATATAGAAGGAAAAACGTTTGAGTTTACTAAGTGGAAATTTAAGAAATATGGCTTAAATGTTAAAACTATTGAAATAAAAAATGAGACTCCATTAAAAGAAAAGTATGACGCTATAACCTGTTTTGAGGTTTTACAACATGTTCCTGATGTTGAAAAAACTTTGGAACACCTTCATGAAAGCCTAAATGAAAATGGTTTGTTGTTGGTTACCAGGAGATTTGTAGGAAATTACTCTCTGGCTTTGAAAAAAAATGAAAAATATGAAGATGCTTTCGAAGATGTTGTTAAAAGCAAAGGTTTTAAATTAGTTGAAAAAGTCCATATGTGGGGTGATAAAGATAATTCTGGTAAGTGGTTGGAGATTCATAGAAGGAATCAAATTAATTCTAAGACTGATTTATTTCTTTCATAAGATTCATCAATTTTCTGTTTTGCATATGTTAAAATATCTTTTGGGCTTTGAGATGAATTTAATCTTTTTTTGATTTCTTCAATTCTTAGATTTCTTGTTGATAATTGAGAGTCTACTAATTCTACAAAACGTGG
>Ga0209541_10002295_pt1 | contig 36335 bp, 37 predicted proteins | sample RifCSPlowO2_01_FD_184027 | JGI IMG/M metagenome (GOLD analysis project Ga0209541, IMG submission 184027) | Groundwater microbial communities from Rifle, Colorado - Rifle CSP2_plank lowO2_0.1 (SPAdes) (version 2) | ecosystem: Environmental > Aquatic > Deep subsurface > Groundwater | place...
GGTAGCTGCAGTGACAGAGAAGCCGCCATCAAGCGCCGGGGAACCGTCAACATACGTTTCAGAGATACCTGCACCGTCAACCGCGCGGATACCGTTGGTTGGGATGTCGATATCGAGAGTTACGTCGGTGTCGCCGGAGTCGATATTTTCAACTGCGTTTACAGCAACGTAGAGGTTTACCTCATCGTCTTCATCGATTACGCCTTCAAGACCGGAGAAGCGGAACGAGAAGACATCGTTGGAGTCCTCATCGCCTTCGCTAACATCTTGCTCCGCGAGCTTCTCGCCGTCGAGCCAGAGACTTACGCTATCGATGTAGTTGTCGAGCTGTGAGCTACCGCCAGAGCCGACAGTAATGTCGACGTCTACGCGCTCAATCATGATGTCGGAGTCATCGGCCTCGACTTCTGCGCCGAGAACCTGTGCATCCTCATCACCCTCGTCAACATCGGTCTCGACATCGCCGAGAACAGAGTTGATTAGGAGCTGACCTTCATCGCCGGAGAGACCCGGTGTTCCAGGTGTGCCTGGTGTACCCGGGGTACCTGAAGTGCCGCCCCACGCTGCGCGTGAGATAGGACCGAAGTAGCCCGCCGGAGGAGCTATATTCTTAGAAAGCTGCCATGCTGCGACCGCTGCCTGTGTCTGGGTACCGAAGTAACCAGTCGCACCTGCAGGGATCGAGAAGCCCATACCGATGAGACCCTGCTGGAGGCAGGTGACGTCAGCGCCGGTTGAACCTATCGTGAGGTCGCGGGAGAACCCGCATCCAACGGACGTACCGCCTGAAGGCGTACCACCCGTGAGAGACGCTTCAACGTTCGCAATCGTCTGCGCGTCAGCGCCGAACGACTGGAGAAGCGACAAGATCGACTGCACCTGTGATGCCGAGAGAGCTGCCTGGGCCGGCGCTACGTAGCCGCCAAAGGCGACCGCAAGCACCAAACCTGCTCCGACTGCGAGTGCAGCAAATCGTGAACTGTTTGTAATACTAATTGTCATACACAAATAATTACTGATAAACCTAACTACTAATAAGCACCGAACTAATTTCTACCGGCTCTTCCCGCCTTTGCCCTTGGCCTCCTTACAAAGGAGCGGGTGAAACTTGGGTCAAGCGTTGGTAGTAAGAGGGAGTGGGGATGTCAGCCATTGCAACCATAACGGGACAAGGTCATGCAGAAAGACACGAGCGCATTCTGTCACTCATGACGCGGTAAGCGTCTTGCGCTTACAGCGTTTTTTGTAAATAGCACTCTATTCTGTTGTCAATGAACTTCGTTTGAACAGAGCCCCAACCAAATACAAGGCCAAACGGCCCCGTCGGCTCAGGCCCTATTATAGGGCGCAAATGCAAGGATCTGCAAAAAAACCCTGTGGACAACAACAAGAGAGCCCCGCGAGGGGCTTTGTTCCTATTGTTTCCAGTGAGAGTAACCCTACACCAGGGAGAAAATCGGGTCAAATGCCCGAAACAGGGGTATACACGCTCCAGCGCCGCTCCCCTACTTTACGCACTAAACCCTGCTCTATAAGGACTAGAAGCTCACGCTGGATGGTCTTTTCTCCATACTCTTTGACAACCGCAGAGATGTCCCTTATAGACGCGCTCTTGAGGGTACGGATAGCCTCTAGTATCCGTGAGAGGCGTATTTCTCTTTGTGCCAAATCAGCCTGTTTACCGCCGAGAGGTTCAGCCGCTTGTGGATGTCCTTTAGATTGTCCTTTAACTTTGTCTTTTAAAGAAAGCGCACGGGCCGGCAAGGAGATATTCATTTGTGCCGGAAGTGGGGGTACAGAAAAATCTTCCGAAGAAACAAAAGGCGAGGGCTGCCCTGAGGCCCCCAGTTTTTCTGCAATATGTTCATATTCCTCAACGAGAAGAAGGGCGTTCTGAGAACTCATATTCCCTTCCGTTGAAGCAAAGCGTACGGCAGAAAGAAGCGTAAAAATATCCGCGAGTACGCTCCCCTGTTCAAGTTCACCGGCTACAAACCGCACAACCGACTCCGGAAGTTTACTCGCAGTACGGGCAAGCTTGTGCATAGAGGGAGCCGATTCCCCGGGGGTAGCGTCGGCAAGGCGCGAGAGCACATGCGCAATTTTTTCCGCCTTCAAATAACAAAAATACCAATCACTGCGGCCTTTAAATAGGGCTGACTGCAAGGCAAATTCGTGAAATTTTTTGTGTATATCGGACATGCCTGTTTTGCCTGTCCTTTATGTGTCCTTTAAAATCAAAAGGACATATAAAAGACAAAAACTGTCCTTGAGTGTAGCAACGCTCGCAGTAAAAGCAAGGGCCAAAAAATAAAACAGAGTCTTTACCCTTATTTTATCGTCTTTTCATGTTATTATCTCGTTTATGGCGCGCAAAAACGGCAAGAGAAGAGGGGGTTTGCGCAACCCTTTTGGCGGCATACCGGCACAAACAACTAAAGCGGTATGGGTGGTATTTCTCTTTGTTTTTGGGGCATTTCTTCTCCTTGCCGCCTTTGACCAAGGAGGCACGGCCGGCACAGATGTGTACCGCCTTTTTCAGTCGCTTCTTGGGATAGGGTACTTTCTGCTCCCGGTGCTTGCTTTTGTCCTTGCGGGGAACGCCCTGCAGGAGGAGTCCGAGGGGTTCACTCTCATTAAGATTGCAGGGAGCATTTTCTTTATTGTCTCGGGGCTGGGGTTTTTAGACCTTGTCGGGGGTATCGGAGGGCTCTTGGGTAGCGCCATTGCACAACCAATTTTGGATCTTTTTGACCTCTACGTATCTCTAATACTTCTTGGGGGGCTGGCGGTTATATCGCTTCTCATAGTTCTTGAGGGACGCATTACGCTCTCACCACTTTTTTCTCTTATGCACTCACTTATGCGCGCATTCCGTTTCTTCACAACACGCAGTGCCCTGCGTCCAGAAGTGACGCTCTCCGGTCTCTCGCTTGATGAGGAAGAGGAACGGGAAGTGGGGGTTGAAGGCGCGGACGAGGATGTGTTTGTTAGCGGCGGCGCTGAAGTGGCGCGCCCCGCCCCCCGGGAACGCAAAAGTATGACGACACTCAAGTCATTGCTTGGTTCCTACACCCCTCCGCCGCTCTCCCTTCTTGAACGCGACCGCGGACGCCCCGGGGTTGGCGATATCAAAGGTAACGCTAATATCATCAAAAGGACGCTGCAAAATTTCGGTATCGTTGTTGAACTTGATGAGATCTCAATCGGCCCCTCCGTCACCCGCTACGCGATAAAGCCCGCGGAAGGCGTGCGTCTTTCAAAAATTGTTTCTCTCCAAACAAACCTGGAATTAGCGCTTGCCGCTCACCCCGTGCGCATCGAAGCCCCCATACCGGGCAAATCTTTGGTCGGTATCGAGGTTCCCAACTCAACCAAAGTAACCGTCGGGCTTGGCACCCTACTTGAGTCACCGGATTTTGCACAATCGGAGAAACCTTTGGTCGTGGCACTCGGCCGTGATATCGCAGGAGCTTCGCACTTCGGCAATCTGGGAAAAATGCCGCACCTTTTGATTGCAGGAGCAACCGGCTCGGGCAAATCGGTCTCTATACATGCAATCATCACTTCCCTTCTGTACCGCCTCGGGCCCGCACAATTACGCTTCCTCATGATCGACCCGAAGCGTGTGGAATTGACTTTGTATCGCTCCTTACCGCATCTTCTCTCCCCCGTTTTGACCGACCCCAAAAAGGCGATTATGGCCTTGCGCTGGGCCGGACGTGAGATGGAACGCCGCTACAACATTTTGGAACAAACCCGGGTGCGCGACATCGAGTCCTACCATCACAACATTTTGGCGCCAAAACTCGAAAAGCTACGTAAAAAAGGTAACGCTGAAGAAGGTGAAGAAGTGCCTGAGGCGATGCCTTACATCGTTATCGTCATCGACGAACTTGCCGACATCATGAGCACCTACCCCCGCGAACTTGAGGCATCTATTGTGCGCTTGGCTCAGATGTCGAGGGCTGTCGGTATCCACCTTATCCTCTCGACTCAGCGCCCCTCCGTAAATGTCATCACCGGGCTCATCAAAGCAAACATTCCCGCGCGGGTTGCGCTCCAGGTCGCCTCACAAATCGACTCCCGTACTATTTTAGACACAGGTGGAGCCGAAAAACTGTTGGGGAGTGGCGACATGCTCTATCTCGCAAGCGACATGGGCAAGCCCGTGCGGCTCCAGAGCGCCTACATAAGCGAAGGCGAAGTGAAGAAAGCCGTCGATTTCATCGCAAAAAACAACGACGCAGAATTGCCCATTGATATCGCTGCTCCATCCGAAGCAGCAGTCTCGGGGCTCGAGGGAGCGCTCAGCGCAGAGGGCGGATTTGATGAGGAGGTGGACGACGAGATGGTTGAAGAGGCCCGCCGCGTTATCCTCGAGAGCGGAAAGGCTTCGACCTCGTTTTTGCAGCGGAGGTTGAGTATTGGGTACGCACGTGCCGCACGTATCATCGACGTCCTCGAGGCGCGAGGTTTTGTCGGTCCGGGCAGTGGAGCAAAACCCCGGGAAATTCTGGAAAAGAGACCTGGTGCCGAAACTCCGGGAACAGAATGAAGAGGGGGCTATTTACAGTAGCGGTACTGTTGCTTCTGGGCTACGGACTCTTTGAGGCATGGCGCTTGCTCGAAGGTCCTCAACTTAGTATTCTCTCCCCTGTTGATGGTAGTGCGACGAGTTCTCCCGCAATTCTTATCGAAGGAACCGCGAAGAACATTGCGTTTTTGACGATAAACGACAAGCCTTCCTACACCGATGAGACGGGTCACTTTCGGCAGTTGCTATCGGTACCCCCGGGGTATACAGTAGTGACCGTTGCTGCAACCGATCGCTTCGGTCGGCGCGCGAGTGAATCAGTTTCCATTACTATGTTAAATTTTTGCCCCGTAGAATCGTATGGCTAAAACAGCTCACAAAAAAGAGGTCCCCACAAGGGATGGTAAGGACTCGGCGGCGATCGATGCTGCAATACGGGAAATAAAAACAAAATTTGGTGACGAGGCCATCATGAAGCTCGGTGACGCAGCGAGAGTAGACGTCGATGTCATCCCCTCGGGCTCCATTGGCCTCGATTGGGCGCTGGGGATCGGCGGTTATCCGCGGGGGAGAATTCTCGAAATTTTTGGCCCCGAATCATCGGGCAAGACTACCTTAACACTCCATGCGATTGCGGAGGCACAGAAAAAAGGCGGGGTGTGTGCGTTTATCGACGCTGAACACGCGCTTGACCCGGAGTATGCAAAAAAAATCGGCGTCAACATCGACAACCTTCTCGTTTCTCAACCCGATACCGGCGAGCAGGCGCTTGAGATTGTGGAGTCCTTGGTGCGAAGCGGTAAAGTAGACATCGTGGTCATTGACTCGGTCGCGGCGCTCACTCCAAAAGACGAGATAGAAGGTGATATGGGACAGTCCCACATGGGCAAACAAGCGCGTCTCATGAGCCAAGCTCTGCGCAAATTGACTGCGATTACCGCGCGGTCAAAAACAATTGTTATTTTCATCAACCAAATTCGCATGCAAATAGGGGTGATGTTCGGCAACCCCGAAACAACGACCGGCGGCAAGGCGCTCAAGTTTTATACCAGCGTTCGCCTCGATATCCGCCGTATCGCGCAGATTAAAAAGGGAGACGAGGTGGTGGGCGGGCGGCACCGGGTCAAGGTGGTTAAAAACAAAGTTGCGGCACCCTTTCGGACAACTGAATTTGATCTCATGTACAACGAGGGGATCTCAACCGAAGGCGAGATAATCGCGCTTGGCGAAAAATTGGAGGTTATACAAAAAAGTGGCAACAGTTACGGATACGGGGAGGAAAAACTCGGCCGCGGCTATGACGCAACGCGCACCTATCTACGAGAAAACAAAAAAGTAGCAAACACAATCTTGCGCGATATAAAAAAGCGTCTCGCCGAAGCCGCCTCAAGCCGCAAAAGTGCGGGGAGTACTGCTGCGGACGATGTCGAGGGTGAGTAAGAAGGCGGCACATACTCCAATGGCAAGGACGGCTTGAACAATTACGTCAGTATTGAGAACTGCCGAAATTATAAATTGTGCCGAGCCGCCAACGCCGGCAGTTGCTAAGTTTTCAAATACTTTAGAAACCCAAACGAGTTGCCCGACAACCCACAGACACGCGACGAATGTATACAGTTCGAGCGCCGTATAGCTCACGAGCTTGCGCAACGTATAAATAAAGGCCACGTTTGCCATTACATTTTTTTCAATAGTTGTCATATATGTGTGGTGACTGCTTCGTATACTTTTCTAAACTCTTGTTTCGCCCGGTGGACTCTTGTTTTGATTGCTCCGACCGACACCCCTTCCGCTTTAGCTATCTCTTCTTGTGTTTTACCTTCGATAAAGAAAGCTGAGAGCGCTTTCGCAAACACCGGTGACATCCGTGAGAGCACTGAGACCACCTCATCCAGTAACTCCTTCTTTTCAAATTGCCGGAGACTTTTGTCGGGGATAAGGGCCCAGATTTCTTCATCCAATTCTACGGTGCGCTCTCCACGTCGCTTTGCGCGCGCATAATGCGTGAGGGCGGTATTGATAAGGATACGATACCCCCACGAGGAAAAGCTTGCCCCTTCCTGTTTTTTGAACTTAGGGCCCGCGAGGTAGATTTTGGTAAAGGTCTCCTGCACGATATCTTGTGCCTCTTCTTTCCCCCGGACGATACTGATCGCTTTGCGCATAAAGGGTTCCTCATATTTGCGCACCAAAAGCGCAAACAGCGAGGGATGCTTGAGCGAGGCGGCGAGCAACTCCTCGTCGGTTTGCTCTCCTGCCCTCTCCTCCAAAGAGAGATACTCCATGGCCACAGAATATATCATGCTCCACTAATCTACAACCAACACACTTGTAAAAGGTTTCCGCCTTGCAAAATAAGGGTTTTTAAGTACAATGCTCTGATGCTTGAATACAATGAAGTGTTGCCAAAAAAAGTAATTCTCATGGACGGTCAGCCGTACGAGGTCTTGGAGGCACATGTGTCCCGCAAACAGCAGCGCAAACCCGTCAACCAGGCGAAACTGCGCCACCTCATAACCGGCAAGGTGACCGAGCAGGCTTTCCATGTTTCGGAGAAAATTCAAGAGGCCGACCTCTCACTCAAGTCGGTGAAATATCTATACGAGAATCGCGGCGAATATTGGTTTTGCGCGGCAAACGACCCCGCTGATCGATTTGCTCTCAGCGAAACGACCATCGGCCCCGCAGGACAGTTTTTGAAGCAAAATACGATTGTCGACGCACAGGTGTTTGATGAAAAAATTATTTCTTTGCGCGTGCCTATCAAAATGGAACTCAAAGTAACTGAGGCGCCGCCCGCGGTGCGTGGCAATACCGCTCAAGGCGGCACTAAACAAATCACGCTTGAAACGGGTGCTGTTATCAATGCTCCGCTTTTTGTAAACGAAGGCGACATCATCCGCGTCAACACAGAGCTCGGCTCCTACGTCGAGCGCGTAGACAAGAAATAAGCTCCTGATATTCTTACGCAAGCGGTTGCCCTGCGGGGATGGAAGAGACGGAGTCGCCCCAAGGGGCTCAAGGAGGTCGACACGACTCCGTCTCACAAAACTCGGTTTTTACCGAGTTTTTAATTTCTTTACCGAACGATGTAAGGCAAGAGAGCCATGAAGCGGGCACGCTTTACGGCTTGAGCAAGTGCGCGCTGGTTTACGGCAGAGAGGCCCGTGCGGCGGCGCGGCATGATTTTGCCGTGCGGATTGATGAATTTTTTTAGGGTCTCCGTATCTTTGTAATCAATGGTGCCGATCTGTGCGCCGTACAATTGCGTTTCTGTGCGTGGTGTTGCCATAAAAATTTAAAACGGTATGTCGTCAGGGTTAATGTCTTCAACCGGGTAGTCTATCCCCTCGTCTTTGGGCGCTGGCTGATCTTCACTCTTCTTAGCGCGGCTTCCTCCCGTCGAAGGCGCTCCTGCTCCGCTACCGCGGGGTCCAAACTGCACGCGCTCGGCGATCACCTCCGTGCGATACTGTTTTCCTTTTTCAGGAGAATCCCAGGTCCGGGTTTGAATGCGGCCTTCAATGTAAGCTGAACTTCCCTTTTTGAGATACTGCGAGACCGTCTCTGCCTGCCGGCCAAAGACAACTATATTGTGAAATTCCGTTGCTTCCTGCTTGGTGCCATCCTGCTTTTTGAAGACACGGTTGGTCGCCAACCCGAAGGATGCGACCTGCCCGCCCGAGGGGAGCGAACGCAACTCCGGATCGCGGGTCAAATTGCCGAACAGCATTACTTTGTTGATATACATGCTAATTTTCTTAGTGAGTAATACGAGCTTTAGAAATGGGATTATTTTATTTCTCCGATACTAATGCCTCAATACTTTTATCAAGTTCCTCGTCAGAGACCTGTCCGCTCTTCTCAAGAGCACCTGGGCGCTTTTCTATCGTTTTGCCTTCAAGCCGGTCAGAGGAGAAGACTGCGCGGCGCGGGGTTGCAATGATTTCCTCACGCATGGTTTCAACCACAATAAAGCGCAGTACTTCTTTCATCCCGCGAAGCATCCCCTGGAGGGCTTGAATGTGTTCTGGCTCCGTTGCAAATTTTATCGAGCCGAAGTAAGCGCTTCCGTGTTTCTCTTTGACACCTCCCGAAACCGGACGTTCAACCGTGTAGGCAAGTGTTATTTTTTGTGGAGCACGTTCAGTAATTATTTCAGCATCATTCTTTTTTATTTCCGCGCGGATTTTATCAGCAACTGCTCCTACCTCACCTTCTGCAACGGTAGATACGACATGAAAGCCAACTTCGTAGACGGCTCGTTCATCGCTATATGCTTCGTCCCTCGTCGCTGAAGCTTCTCGGGACTCGCTAACGCTCGCTTGGGATGATCCTTTGGCTGTGGCCTCAGGATGCGACATTTCTGTCATCGCACGATACTAGCACGCTCTGTTGGTTACCGCAAGCCAAAAACCCGTTGGGAATTAAGGGTTATTTGGGAAGCCGTCTCTTTGGAAGAAATATTTTTAACAGCGGCGATTTTTTTGACTACTTCTGCGACATAGCTTGGCTCGTTGCGTTTGCCGCGGTAGGGAGTAGGGGCTGCAAATGGAGCGTCTGTTTCTGCCAAAATTTTATCCATGGGTGTGATACGGATTGAATCGTCATACATATCGGTATAGGTGATAGGCCCGGGGAACGAGAGGTAACATCCTAAATCCAAATACTTCTGCGCAACTTCAGCGGTCGCGGTAAAAAAATGCATCACGACCGGCACTTCTATTCTAGTATTTTGCAAAATACTAGAACAATCATCGTGTGCATTGCGACAATGGATGATGAGGGCTTTCTTAAGCCGTTCGGCAAGTGCTATTTGTTTTTCAAACCGCTCTTTTTGTATTTGCTTCTCTTCATCTGTGCCACCACTTCTAAAATAATCTAACCCACACTCCCCTACTGCAACAACTTTAGGATTTTTCGCTAAATCTTCAAATGCTTTTTCATCAAAGAGTTCTCCTTTGTTGTCATTTGGGTGTAGCCCAACACTCGCCCACAAAAAGTCATACTTTTCAGCAAGTTCTACCCCCGCCTTGCTTGTTGCAAGGTCGGTCCCTACCACAATCGCTCCCATTTGTAGCTCCTGCATACGCGCGAGTACCTTCGCAAAGTCATCCTTGTATTGCGGAAATTGCACATGGCAGTGCGAATCAAACAACGTAAGCATCATTCTTTGCGGGGGAAGAGATTTTCGGGTTTTTTGTTTGCTATGATCGCTTCAATTATTTTTTTACTTGTCCCTGGGAGTATCGGCTCAAGCAGCAAATCTACTGCCGCAAGCTCTCGCACTAAATCCGAAATAAGCGATTTCCCTTTCTCCGGATCGGTTTTTATCAGTTTGAACGGTTCCGTCTCTGTAATCTTTTTATCAAGTTCCCCAATACGCCCCCACACATAATCTGTTGCACGATTTACCTCGAATTTTTCAAGAGCGTCGGTAAATTCTTTCGGATACGGGACAAATTCCACTTTCACCGGCCCAGGCAAATGTGTTTGTGCCAGTGTCATGACGCGTGAGGCAAGGTTGCCAAGCCCGTTTGCTAAGTCGCCGTTGTAGATACTCTTAAACCCCTCGTGCGTGATATCGCCATCTTCAAATGGCGAAACATGTCGCGCTAAGTAGTAGCGCACCGCATCCGTACCATACTCTTGAAGTAACTCAGTTGGGTCGATGACATTGCCAAGCGTTTTGGACATCTTTTTGCCGCCGGAGGTGATAAACCCATGCACAAAAAGGGTTTTGGGGAGCGGGAGTCCAGCGGAAAGGAGCATCCCCGGCCAAATAGCAGCGTGGAAGCGTAAAATGTCTTTACCGATCACATGCACATCCGCCGGCCAAAATTCGGCAAACAGTTTTTCATCCCGACCGTAGCCGAGTGCCGTAATATAGTTTGAAAGCGCGTCGCACCACACGTACATCACCTGAGAATCATCGTCGGGTACCGGGATGCCTATTGAACTGGCCGTTTTTGGTCTTGAAAAACTCACGTCCTGCAAACCCTCTTCGAGCAACGAGAGGATCTCATTTTTGCGGGTTTCGGGGATGACACGAAGTTCTCCGAACTCGATTCGTTTTTTGATTTCGCTCGTATATTTTGAAAGGCGGAAAAAATAATTTTCTTCTTTTATACGCTCGGGGCTCGTGCCGTGCTCCGGGCATTTGCCATTTATCAATTCTTTCGAAGTCAAAAACGCTTCGTGCCCCACACAGTAGAGCCCTTCGTACTCTTTTTTGTATATATCTCCTGCCTCCGCAAGCTTTTGCCATAATTTCTGCGCACCCGGCCAGTGTACTTCCTTGTCGGAAGTCCGGATAAATTGATTATATGAAATATTTAGATCGGCAAAAAGCTTCTTAAAGCCCTCAACCCGAGCATCAAGAAATTTCTGAGGGGGTTTCCCCGCTTCGCGAGCCGCTATAACTATTTTTTGGGTATTCTCATCCGCCCCGGTCAAGAAATACACCCTTTCTTTCTGAAGCCGGTGATAACGGACAACAATATCCGACAGAACCGTCGTGTACGCGTGCCCCAGATGCAAATTAGCATTGGGGTAGAAGATGGGGGTGGTGAGAAAGAATTTTTTTTCCGCCATTGCGTCTACGCTACGCGGCTTCTTCGCCTTCGGCAAGCGCTTTGGATTTTCTCCGCTCAATATCCGCGACAAACTCTTGAACTGCTCCGGCTATAGGAACCGAAAGCAAAACTCCGAGGAACCCCGCAAGCTTATAACCAATAATGAGAGCAAGGATAACCAAAAGTGGTGGAACTCCAACAACTTTTTTGACAACAACTGGATATATGAGGTGCGCCTCAAACTGCTGGACGACAACATAGAGTCCCACGACCAGAAACGACAGCGGTAGTCCTCCGGCAACAAACGCGACCGCGATTGCCGGTATCGCCGCAAGAAACTGTCCAAACACGGGGATAAGTTCAAATATCGCGGCTAAAACCGCCAAAACGAGCGCGTACGGCACGCCAAGAACCGATAGGCCGAGGTAGAGCAGGACCCCGACAATAACCGCGAGCACTAATTGCCCCTGCATCCATTTGCCGATTTTTGTTTGGGAGCGCTTCCAAAGGTTGAGTACGTAGGCCTGGTGAGCCGTTGGGGTTACGATGCGCAAAAAATCATCCACTCCCGTCTCTTGTACGGAAAAGTAAAACGCAAACACCACAATGAGTATGAACGAAGCTACGCCGCCGAAGAAGGCGGTGAGTGTTGTAAAGACACCTCCCGTTGAGTCAGCAAGTGTCGCTGAAATATCGCGCAAAAGGTCGGCCGAAGAAATGAAGGAGCCGACATTCCCCCACGACAAGAATCCGCCTGTTGTATCAGAAAGATTGAGCGAGGAGAGAGTCTCAGGAAGTTGCTGGAGAAAACTTGCTGCATCATCAAGAACTGGCGGAATGAAGAAAAAGAGAACGCTAAAGAACACCAGCGCTATAAAGAGATACATGAGAATGACCGCGAGCACCCGCGCGATCCCGTAACGCATCATAAAATGCGTCGCGGGCTCCATCGCTGAGGCGATAACGATTGCGGTCAATACAATGAGCACGATGTCGCGCAAGAACCACAAAACCGCGATAAGTAACGCAAAAAGAATCGCGTTGATGATGCTTCCTAAGGAGATAGAAACCGAGACGTCTTTCATCACTTCCCTATACTATCACCGAAAGCTTTTTAAGAATAAGGGAGGAAAGTTCTACCGTTGGCATCCGCTGTTGTTCGCCGGTATCCCTGTCTCGCACCGTCACAGTGTCGTCAGTAAGCGTGTCGAAGTCAATGGTGATGCACCACGGGGTGCCTATTTCGTCCTGCCGGCGGTAGCGCTTGCCGATATTGCCGTTATCGTCCCAAACAATCTGCGGAATTTCTTTTTTAAGAGCCGCATACACCTCGCGCGCCTTCCCAACAAGCTCCGGCTTGTTTTTAAGAAGCGGAAACACCGCTGCCTTGACCGGCGCTATGGCCGGTTTGAGTTTTAAATAGGTGCGCTTCTCTCCCCCGAGTTCGTCTTCGGTGTGTGCACTTATGAGCACCGCGAGTACGGTGCGGTCGACCCCAAACGACGGCTCTATCACATGCGGAGTGAATTTTTCGTTTGTTTCGGGATCTTGATATTTCAATTCCACCGTTGAAGCTCGCTCGTGTGCGGAGAGATCAAAGTCAGTGCGGTATGCCAAGCCATACAATTCTTTACGACCGAAGGGAAAGTCAAATTCAAAATCAATAGTGCGTTTGGAGTAATGGGCGCGCTCGCTATCCGGCACTTCAAGTTCGTGTACGGACTTTTTTGTAATACCCACTGCATCATTAAACCGACAAACCTCTGTGCGCCACTCTTCAAAACTTTTCTCCCACTCACTATCACGGATAAAATACTCGATTTCCATCTGTTCAAATTCGCGCGTACGAAAAACAAAATCCCGGGGAGCAATTTCATTTCGAAATGCTTTACCAATCTGCCCAACACCAAAAGGTAATTTGGGATGGAAAGAATCAACGATATTTTTAAAATTCACAAAAATACCGCCCGCCGTTTCCGGCCGGAGATAGCTCTTTGTGGCCTCTTCTCCCGTGCCAACCTTCGTTTCAAACATTAAATTAAAGCGGGTGTTGCCAAGCGGATCGGAGAATCCAGAAACATGACCACTTGCTTCCCACACTTTTGGGTGCATCAAAATTGCTGCATCAATGCCATACATGTCGTCGCGCCCATCGACAAACATCCTCCACCACAAGTTTTTTATGTTGTTTTTAAGTGCAACACCAAGCGGACCGTAGTCCCAGGTGCCCGCAAGTCCGCCATAAATTTCTGACCCTTGGTAGATAAAACCACGCCGCTTACACAACGACACGATTTTCTCCATCAAATCATTTTTGTCTTCCATACTATTTGTTGACCACCTCCGCCATGCTCGAATTGTAGCCCGGATCGCCGCTCAACTCCGTTGTCGGAGCTTCCGCGCGCGCCTCAACAGGGATCTGGGCGAAGCGATCTTGCCCGGTAAGAAGCGCCGAGCCCGTAAGCGCAGGTGATTCTCCGATTTGAGACGTAGACGGAGTGAGTATTACCTGAAACGATCCGGTTCTTGCGGCTCCCGAGTATCCCACTCCGGCCGCCACATCCCCCAGAGACCACCGCACCGTGCGACTCGCTTCATCATACGTGATGCCAGAGCCAGGTATTGCCGCAGTAAATGTTACATACGGCGGCAAGATGGCTGATACGCTTGCGTTGGCAACTGCGTTTGAAGAATTTTTCACCACCCATTGAATAGTGTACCCAGTTTGGCTTTCTGCCCGAGGCGGCATAGGGCCCCCGTTTGTAAATGGCCCGGAGAAGTGAAACGCGTTTGCCTCAAGTGAGATATCGGAAGCAAGTGTTACTTGGGTTGAGGCGGCAGAAGCCACTGCTTGCGGGACTTCCCCCTCACTTTGCCGGGTACCTTTTATTTTGAGGTCCAGGTTGACGGTCGGGTTGGTGTAAAGAGTCCCGCCGCTTCCCGGGGGAAGTGTCGCGAAAGAAAAGAAGAGCGTTCCTCCTCCACCCGGAGCGACTTGCGCAAGCGAAGGATCCTGGGCCTTTGTCCAAATGATAGAGCGGTCTTTGGATTGATAGAAACCACTCTGCGCTGAGATCGAGGTCGGGTCAAGCGGCGCCCCATCGAAAGAAAGCACTAATTCGATGTCAGAAACAGCCTCGGGGAGATTATTCTGCCAGACAACAGTACCTTGCAGAGTTTTCCCGGCCGGAACAGAAATATTCTTCGACGTTTTCCCATCAACGGAGATAGAACCCGCAATGAATGGTTTTTTGACGGAGAGTGTTACTGGTTGGGTTAAAAAGGGTACCCGAATGCGGGTGTTGGTTTCGTCTGGATCCGCACCGACCAAAAACCGCAGTACACGCTCATCCCCCGCTGAAGCATCGACAGTGCCGCTTATACGTATTGTTTTTTTGCTTCCCGGTGCCATGGTGCCAAGCCGCCACAAAAGTCCGCCAACATCGGCTTTCGGCTCCGAGCTTATGAACGTAAACCCGAAGGGATACTGCCCCTCTACAGCTACATGTTCAACCGGTGTGGGAGCATTTGATTGAACAACTATTACTATCGAAAAGAGCTCGCCCGCTATCGCCTCACTCGGCGCCTCGACAGAGAGCGAAACCGGCGAGGAGCCAACCAAGAACGAAACCTCGCTGTCTTTAACAAATATAGCGTTGGAGCCGGAAACTGTATATTCGAGTGTTACGCGTATTTTTTGCTGACTACCTTCAGCTCCAAAGAAAACTGCCGAGGCGGTTTGTTTTTGTTGCTCTCCGCTCTCTATAGCTCCGATAGATATCCGTTCATGGCTAAGAGCCCTCGTTGTGTCTTTTGGATCACGCGTGCCTTCCGGATAATCGATGACGAGGTCTGCGAGACGCAAGGAGGTCCTGTTGCGGTTGCTAATAATAAATTGAAGTTGTGTTTCCTTGCCACCATCAATAAGAGAAGGCGCGATGATTTCCAAATCAATATTGCGCGAGGAAACAATGTTACCGCCGCCAAAAAACATATAGGCCGCCGCTGCGGTCGCCATCACAAAAAAAAGTAGGGAGCCCAAAAGAAACTTTGTCGCAAACGATATGCGCACGCGCTTAGGCAAGACAAGCGGAGGGTGCGGTGGTTGAGGTCTCTCTTCGGGTTCCTGCGGAGCCCAAGAAACAGGGGTCTCTGAGGTTGTAATGGAAAGCGGAGTACGATCTTGCGTGGGTTTCTTCTCCTTATCGCGTGCGTAGAGGCGGCCTTTCAGCCGCTCTACGGAGCTTTTTTCTTCTCGCGCCATAATGCACAAGTATACCGCTACAGCCCTGAAGCGGAAAGAGAGTCGTTGATGAGACGCACAAGATGCGCGCGGTAAGTAGCGGCTTGTGCCGTGAGCCGGAGCGAAGAAAAATCGCCCTCAAGAAAGTGAGCAATTTCCTTGGTTTGCGAGAGATACCCAAGACGCGAAAGTATCCTCAGAACTACAATACATTCAACGCTTGCCGCATCACCCTCGCTTTGCGCGGAAGTAAGAGCAAAAAAACCTTCCACCACGTCTTTATAGAGCATCGTATTTATCTCTTCGCCCTGAATAAGTCGGAGTAACAGCCGACTGATACGACCGAGCGCTTGTTTGCGAGGCAGGGGGGAAGTGAGGAGGGTGCGATCCGCCTCGCTAACCCCCACAAGTCGCCACTCGTGTTTGCCGCGCACGAGGGAAAACTTCGCGCAAGTGAGAGGCTCGAGTCCGTAGCGCAGTTTTGAAGCTTCACGGCGGGCGCTGCGTGCTGTCGCACGCAGGAGTCCCAGCTCTTTTGTAAGAAGAATAACTGAGACATTCGCCTCTCCTACCCCGCGCTTACCCAATACCAACCCCTCCGTTAAAAATTTTTTATACATACCCGGTTAGTACAACTTGGCATTACTCCTCGTGTCAAACGAGAGAGAGTATTGCTGTTGATAATTGTTGCTCATAAGGGCAGAGGTGTAAACCATTTAGGTTTGGAGTAAAAAACACTACGCCAAGTTGTCCTACCGGGCATATTTATTCAACTTCAATCGTTAAATCACTAAGGCCTGTTTCCACAATAATTTTATCGCGATATTTCTGGGCTACCGCCGCTTCGTCCTTTGTCGTTTTCAGCATGTAGTGCGGTCGGTCGGCGATGTTGAGCTTTTGCTCCTTGCGCCACTCCTGCACACGGCGCATCAAGTTGCGCACCATCCCCTTTTCCCTGAGCTCCGGGGTTAGTTCCGTATCAAGCTCAACTTCTCTAGCAATCGTCTCGTCTATTATAATCTTTTCAACGTTCACCTCTTCTTCGACGATAGCTCTAGACGGCTCGGGGAGGTTTCTTACCGTGAGTTTTGATAGTGGCTGCCGAATTTTCAGTCCGGATTCCTCGCGTTGCTTGAGAGCTAGGGAAACAATTCTGCGCGCGTCGGCCATTTCACCGAGAAGTTGGGTATCGATCCGTCCCGCCTCGGGCCACGAGGCTAGATGTACGCTCTCGGGGTCACTCCCCTCTTGCACCGCCTGGAAAAGATGTTCTGCAAAAAACGGAGTTGTTGGCGCCATGATGCGCGCGAGCGTGTGGAGCACATAACGCAGGGTTGCGAGGGCCGTTTGTTTATCTTCGCTTTCCTTTTTAAACCGGTCACGCGAGCGGCGTACATACCACGCCGAAAGATCGTCGATAAATTGCCCGATGGGGCGGGTCGCGCTGTCCAACTGATACGCTTCAAATCCTTCCGTCGCCTCTTTGGTAAGCTCCGCGAGTCGCGAGAGGATCCAGCGGTCCAATATATTGTTGCTTTTATCTGAAGCCGGAGTGTCGTCCGCGTAGAGTTGATAAAACGAAAGGACGTTGCCGAGGCGCCCGAAATTTTTCTTGACTATCTCATCAACCATCCGTTCATCAAAGTTTTTGGAGTCGCCCGGGGCATTCACGGTGTACATAAAGTAACGCAGGGCATCCACTCCGTATTTCTCAATCGCTGCATTCGGCTCGACAATGTTGCCGAGCGATTTGGACATCTTTTTGCCATTAGCGTCCAAAATGTGCCCGAGACAAATTACATTTTTAAAGGCCTTTCCACGCCCCATAATCCCGCCGGTCGCGTGAAGCGTGTAAAACCACCCGCGCGTCTGGTCTATTGCCTCGCAAATATAGTCCGCCGGGTATGATACTTCCTTTTTTTCGAAGGGATGGTGGTCTTGTGCAAACGGCATTGCCCCGGAGTCAAACCACACATCCAAAATTTCCGGCACCCGCCGCATCACCCCCCCGCAATCGCACGTAAATGTGGCTTCGTCAATGTACGGGCGGTGTAAATCATCGGGAACCTTTGCTCCTTTTTCCTTCAATTCGGCCATACTGCCAACAACTTCAAATTTTTTGCACGTTTCGCATTCCCAAATTGGGAGCGGTGTGCCCCAAAAGCGCGAGCGGCTTATCGCCCAATCCTTAAGCTCGCGAAGCCACTCGCCAAAGCGGCCATCACGGATATGCTCCGGTTCCCAATGAATCTCTTTATTCTCTTTTATAAGTTCGTCTTTAATTTGTGACATCCGGATATACCAGGAGTCGCGTGCGTAGTAGAGAAGCGGCGTTTTGCATCGCCAGCAGAAGGGGTAGGTGTGGACTATTGTTTCTTTTTTAAACAAGAGCCCCCGTTTTTCTAAATCCTCAATTATTTTTTCATCCGCTTTTTTGACAAACAGGCCGGCAAATTCACCCGCCTCGGGCAAAAACTTCCCGTCCTCCCCCACCATGTGCTGTTTGGGGAGGCCGATTTTTGTTCCTAACTCAAAATCGTCCGCTCCGTACATCACCGCCGTGTGTACAATGCCGGTGCCATCTTTTGTCGAAACAAAATCTGCCGCGTATACCTTATACGCCTTGCCGTTGTCTTTGATAAATGGGTAGAGTGGTTCGTATGATTTACCAATAAGGTCTTTCCCTTTTACCTTCTCGATAACTTTTGCTTCAGGTACCACATCTAAACGCTCCTCCGCAAGCCACAAGATTTCTTTTCCGTTTTGCACTTTCACATAAGAAACATTTGTGCCAACTGCAAGAGCAACATTACCGGGAAGCGTCCACGGCGTTGTCGTCCATACTAAAAAATATTCATCTGTGCCGGCTAATTTAAATTTAATAAAGACAGAAGGATCTTTGGCGTCATCATATCCTTGCGCTACTTCGTGAGAAGAGAGCGCGGTGCCGCATCGCGGGCACCACGGCACTACCTTGTAGTCCTTATATAAAAGCTTTTTCTCGTTTGCGGTCTTTAAAACATTCCAAACCGATTCGATGTAGTTATTGTCAAAGGTAAAATACGTATCCTCGTGGTCGACCCAAAACGCGATGCGATCAGTAAATGCTTTCCACTCGTCTATATAGCGCAAAACGCTTTCTTTACACTTTTGATTGAACTTGGCGATGCCATACACCTCAATGTCCTTTTTATTTTTTATGCCGAGTTCCTTTTCCACTTCAAGCTCAACCGGAAGTCCGTGAGTATCCCAGCCCGCCTTGCGGCGCACATGGTAGCCCCGCATGGTGCGATAGCGCGGTATTGCGTCTTTAAACGCCCGCGACTCAAGGTGGTGAATCCCCGGGCGACCGTTGGCGGTCGGGGGCCCTTCATAAAATACAAATTCGCCCTTGGGAGCGGGCTTCTCTAGGGTCTTTTTAAAAATTCCGCGCGCTTGCCAAAATTTGAGAGTTTCTTCTTCGCGCGCAGCTATTTCGTTTTTTGAGCGGAGTTTATCTTCCCCCGCTTTGGGGCCTGACATATCAAGGACATTATACTATGACCGAACGGATGAGTGAAGCCGATTACATTTCTTCAGGTGCAGGTATGCCGAGTACGTGAAGACCTTTGGCGAGAGTTTGCTCTACTGCTTGGGTAAGAAGTGCTCCATAAGAAGGACCTAAACCTCCGATAACCCGCGCGCTTGCGTACCAAGAGTTGAATGCCGAGGCGAGTTCGGTTAAGTAGGTCGTCACATAATGTGGCTCGAGTTCTTGGGCCGCACGATCCAACACATGAGGAAAATGAACGAGTGTTCGCTCAAGAGAACTTGCGTCTGTCGGTGCGTCAGAGGGGCTTGGTGTAATCCTCACTTTTTTTGTCTCGCGGAGAAGCGAGAGCGCGCGGGTATGCGCATATTGCAGATATGGCCCCGAATCACCTTCAAGCGAGAGCGATTTCTCCGGATCGAAGATAATATCCTTTCCGCTCCCCGATTTGAGTACGGAGTATTTTATGGCCCCCACCGCAACATCCATCCTTCCGCGCGCTTTTTCTTTCAACTCTTCAAGCAGAGACTCGCCGGTAACCACATTGCCCGCGCGTGAAGACATTTTCCCTGTCGTAAGGCGCAAAAAACCATTCGGAATATGCTTGAGAATTTTATTTTTTACTTTATCGGCAAAAATCTTCTCAATCGCGGCAAATACTACCTTAAAATAATCTTTCTGCTCACTCCCCGTAACTGTTATGGAAATATCAAAATCAGGATACGTTCGGTTTTTCAATTCAAATAAGCCTATTTCTTTTGCTTCATAGGTTGGAAATCCTTCTGAAGTTATAAATACGCGAGTATGTTCTCCGCGAAACACAACCGCACCCTCACTTTCTTCGAAAACTTTGCCGATGTGAGTGCGGACAATATCGCGACCGAGAGGGCCTGATTCGCTTTCGAAAAATTCTTTATCAAATGTGGTCCCCAGTTTCTCGCATAGCTCATCAAGGTGTCGGCGTGATGTTTCAACCCCCTTTTTTCGCAAATCAGACCATTCGGGATTTGAGTTTTCATACAGCGCTCTGTTGATACCCTCGATTTCCGCCTTGGCAGAGCCATCTTCATAAGCTACGTTGCCCGCGACATAGGCTTTGCCTAATTGGGCTATGTCAGTTGGGTCAAATTTGTGCTTCCACAAACCCCATACCCCTTTCGCAACCGTGAGTCCAATATCCGAGGGATAATTTATTCTTTTAACTGTCGCGCCACTTTGCTCAAGTAGCCGGGCAATAGATTCACCGAGGACATTTCCTACCAAATTTCCAATGTGGAGTGGTTTAAAAAGGTTTGGGCTTGTGTATTCAACCATCGCTATTTTCCCTTCGTGTGAGGGGATTACGGACAACTTCCCTACCGCAAAATTCTCAACCGTTTTTACAAGCGCTTCACGAGAGAGCCAAAAGTTTATAAACTTGCCGACCACTTCAACTTTTTCAACTCCATCAATTTTGAGTTTTGATGCAAGCGCATGCGGATCAACTTTTGCAACAAGTGTGGCGTTGGTCGCGTAATCGCCATGCTCCATATGCGCCGGGCGTTCCACAACAAAATGAGCTCCTCCCGCTCCTATATCAGCAAGAGCTTTCCGCACTGCTTGCTCAATCGCGTCGCGAAACATATCAGAAGAGTATCACTTTTTGCTACTAAAGGGTTTTAGTGGAGAGCGCCGGAGGTGCGACGGTTTCTACTACAGTAAAGGCAGCGCGGCCGATGAGGGCTCCCTCTTCGGTCTCAACTGCACAGCGCCAGCGGCCGGGCGAGAGCGAGTACTTGGTGCTAAAACCCCTATACCCTTCGCTTCTGCCTCCCGATATGGGAAAAGAGATGCGTGAGCGCGTCTGCCACTCCCGTGCTTCCTCGTCGTAGTATTCCCACCGGTGATAGACCGGCGTCTTCAAATCAGCCGGAGCAAACACCGAAGAAAAGCAAAACGCACCTTCACCGGGAGCAGCGTTGAATGTCTCTGCAGTTGCTCTCCATACCTCAAACCGGCCGGGTTTTTCATACAAGGCTACATAGTCGCCACTCGAGCGGGGTAAAACAGAATGGTAGACGCCTATATCTTTGAGCGAGAGCGGAACTGGTGGAATAATATTTAAAAAATAGAGGATATTAAATGCGATAAATATCCCTCCCACGGTGGCAAAAACAGATAGCCGCTCTTCCCGGTCGCGCAACGCAACTGCAGAAACCGCAACGAGAAAGATCGCGACCACTCCCAAACTCACCAAACCGCTCAATAAAAACTCCCATCGGCCTATCGAGTGTGTGATGAAGGTAGGTACCGCGATAACGCAGTACGACAGAAGGAGAAGATAAAACACCCCGACATTAAAACGCAAAAGCGCGTAACGGCCCCGAAAAAATTCATTTCCCAAAATAAGCACCCCCAGGAGCCCGACAAACAAGGCGTTTACGGCAAGCGTTCCGCTCCTGCCGTAGAGCACAAAAAGATTGCTCGCTAGACCACCGAAACAAAACTGGAGAATCAGCAACATGAGTAACTTCTCAAACGAGTCCTCACTTTCGCGGTGGTGCGAAGCGCGGATGTTGAGAAGCACGATAGTCGCCCCCGCGATAAAAAGATACGAAAGAAGCAGGAGGTTGTTGGGGATACTATCAGGCCGGTCGGCAATAATGAGATCAAAAAAGAAGCCCGCCAAAATCGCCGCAACCCCGATATGGTGCTCATACTTCTGCCACAGCACAAAAAGCTTTTCAGAAAACCCCCTCATTGCATCCACTATACCGCAGTGCTAGTATGGCGGCGGATTGGAACGACTGACCCGGGAGGAGAAAGTGCCCCAAGCAAAAGCGGTAGTGGAGCCCTACCCCCACTGGCAAAAGTGGTGGAACGCAAAGGGCTGGAAGATGAGCCCAAAACTAAGTCTCGCCAACAAAATCTTGGTGATTGAGAATCGCAATATCGCTCGGCTCACCATTAAGAAAGTGCCTCTAGCCGTACGGAAAGACAGCGGCATCTTGCCGCAGGAGGAGTGGTTGGTGCAGTGGTATATTCTGCACGAATATCGCGCCGCAAGGTTGGACTTGGACGACAATATCCGCGGACAGGTTGTAATGAGCGAGCGCGGACTTCGAACCGCGTTTCGAGTCGAAGGCCTTGAGCCCGAGAGCCAGGATGGTTTCGCCAATTTCTACGGGGCCGATGTTGCCATACAAGGATGGTTCATCCGGCAAGAGAGTTACTTGAACATCCCCCACCCTGGCACGCCCCTCCAAGGAGACCCGAACATTTCTATCTACGTGTCAGACGAAATCCGGGATGCGGTTGTCCGCCTCTTGATGGTTTCTTGATCAAAAACCGGCCGGCGCGTGAAAACGCGCCGGTTTTTCTACACAAACGAGTCGGGGATGGGGAACTTTTTGCAGAGAGTAAGGACTTGCTTCCGCAATTTTTTAAGCTGCTTGTCCGCATGTGCGCGCTTTTTGAAGCTGGCGAGGTATGCCTTGCGCTCACTTTTTTCCTTCGGGAGCTCCTCGTCTTTCGTTATCTTTGTAACCTCGGCGATCCATCCTCCGATGAGTTTCATTTCTCGCTCTTTCATATTCCGTGTAGTTACTGAAGGGGTCCCTATGCGAATGCCCGAGGGGTAAAACGGCGAGGAGGGTTCGTGGGGAACGGTATTTTTGTTCGTCGTGAGACCAATCGTGTCAAGTGCAATCTCGAGGATTGCGCCGCGGCCTGCGCCGCACTTCACAAGCATCATGTGGTTGTCCGTGCCGTTACTTACAAGTTCAATCTTGCGGCGCATAAGCTCTGCCGCAAGCGCTTTTGCGTTTTTAACAACGCGCTCCCCGTACGCACGAAATTTCGGGGTGGAGGCCTCGTGGAGCGCCACTGCGATGCCCGCGGTCGTATGATTGTGCGGCCCGCCCTGGAGGTAGGGAAATATCGCACGGTCTACCTTCGCCGCGAGCTCTGGGTCCTTCGCGAGGCCCTTCCTCGTCACCATGATCATCCCCCCGCGCGGGCCGCGGAGCGTCTTATGTGTTGTTGTCGTCACTATGTGCGCGTACGGGACTGGGCTCTTGTGCGCCCCGGCAATAACAAGACCCGCGATGTGAGCGATGTCGGCGGCCAGGTACGCCCCAACGCTATCTGCAATCTTTGCAAGCTCTTTGAACGGGAACTCCCGCACGTAGGCCGTTGCCCCGACCCATATGAGCTTCGGTTTGTTCTTTTTTGCGAGCCGGGCTATTTCTTTGAGATCAAGGTAGCCGTCGGGCTTTACCCCGTACTGCACAGCTTTGTAGAAGAGGCTGGTTGCGTTCGCCTTCCACCCATGGGTCAGGTGGCCGCCTGCGGTCAAGAGCTGACCCATAATGGTGTCCCCTGGCTCGCATGTCGCGAGATAGACGGCAAAGTTAGCCGGGGAGCCCGAGTAGGGCTGAACGTTCGCGTGTGGCACCTTGAATAGCTTCTTCGCGCGTTCGCGCGCGAGGTCTTCTACCTCATCAATTATTTCGTTGCCGCCGTAGTAGCGCGCATGCGGGTACCCCTCTGAATATTTATTGGTAAGGCACGAGCCCATCGCCTCCCGCACTGCTTTGGAAACAATGTTCTCGGAGGGAATGAGTTCAATACCCTCCGCCTGGCGCTTCTCCTCCGCCTCAAGCGCGCGGAAAAGCTCTTTGTCTTGTTTTTTAATAAAGTCGTACATATTAAGCACCGTGGAGTTTCTTATTGTACCCGCCGGAAACGGTAAAGGGAGCTTTGATTAGGGGGTGCGGATCATAATTCTCAAGTTGTACAAAATCGGCTTTGAAACTTTCTAGCGAGTCGAAGTCTTGAGTAAAACTCACGGTCGGGAAATTTTTTGGTTTCCTCTCAAGCTGTTCTTTTGCCGCATCAATATGGTTTTCGTAGATATGAAAATCACCGAAGGTATGTACAAACTCTCCCGCCTCGCGGCCGAGAATTTTTGCAAGAACGATGGTCAAAAGTGCGTAGCTCGCAATATTGAAGGGAACACCGAGGAAAATGTCGGCGCTTCGCTGATACAACTGCAAGCATACCTTGCCGTTTTTGATATTGACCTGGTAGAGATTATGGCAAATAGGGAAGCGTGCCCCCTCCCCTTTTTTTGCCATTGCATAGAGATATTGCGGGTCCCAAGAAGTCACGAGCGTGTTGTGAGCATCAGGATCCTTACGGAGCTCGTCAACCACCCATTGGAGCTGATCTACCCCCCGTCCGTCTTTGGCAGGCCAACGGCGCCAGAGTTCTCCATAAATATGAGGGAGTTCGCCGTACTCTTTGGCAAAGAGTGGGTCGTTTTTAATTTTTTCTATAAAGTCCTCTTTGGTAAGCTTGTTGCCATACTTTTCGCAATACATTTTGTACGGGTAGTCATCCCAGATGTGCACGTTGTTATCAACCAGGTATTTAATATTGCTATTCCCCGAGAGAAACCAGTAGAGCTCGTGCAAGACACCCTGCCAATACACCTTTTTGGTTGTCAGGAGCGGAAACCCTCTTGAAAGATCAAAACGCATCTGCGCGCCAAAGACGCTATACGTTTTGACACCAGTTCCTTTATCCACCTGTTCCTCTCCCTTGAGAGTCGCCCGAAGCAGGTCAAGATACTGGTCTTCGGGATGACGTGCCATAGTCATTTCTTTTTCTTCGGAGGTACATATCCTTTTATGTTGTCTGTGGAGTATCTGCCCGTCTCTTTATAATTTTGTTTAGGGGGAGAAGAGAGCTCAGAAAAAGTGAGCTGTGCTATTGCCATATTGGGACGCAAGATAATTGGGACGTTGTTGAGGTTGCATAACTCCAGCGCAACATTGAGGAAGTGGCCGGGGTTTATGAGTGCTGCGGAGTTGTGTACCAAAAGGCCGATGCGAGCGAGTGATGATTTCCCGTTTACCTCTATCAGATAGTCGTCCGAACCAAAATAATCTTTGGAGTAACCGAGTATCGAGACGCCCGGATGCAACACAAAAATTCCGTCGTCCGGCACTACGACTTCCCGGGTTTTTGGAAATATTTTCTTAACCGGGTCGATGTTGGTTGTAGAGTGAGGGTCGTTTATGACGAATGTGTTGGCGAGCAAAATGTCGTAGCTTGCCGGCTGTAAACGCTTCTCGTCAAAAGGAGTCAGTGTAATCCTCCCCGCTATAACTGCTTTTTTAATATCTACGTCGGATAGCATCATACGTCAAGCAATAGTGAATATCTTATCCGTTCCGTAGTAATCAGGCCAGTGGGCGTTATAGAAGGAAAACATTCTCTCAAGACGGTCCTGCTGGAGCTCTTCAACGCCACACTCGCGTATGAGAGTGCGAATTTCCTTGCGTGCCGCATCCACCTGCGTCTCGTCTGCCACTACCTTCTCAAATTCTGCAAGCCATCCGTACCCTGCATTTTTATCAAGGCACACCGCAACTCCCCTGCAAAGGTATTCTTCGCGCTGTCGAGACCATTTTGCCTGGTAGCGAAAATTCGCCTTCTGTATTAACTCATCAAGCACGGCAAGCGATAGTGTAACCCCCTCCTCAAATTCCATACGCGCAACACCATTAGCGCTCGTGTCATCCCCGACAGAGGCCTTAAGAACCAAGAGGATCGTGCCATCCTTTTCCCGCGTACGCAAAGAGAAGTCCTTAGCACGGGACACAAGATCCTGAAGTTTAGCGAGGGCCTTTGGCGGAAGATGGCCTCCGAGCAACGCAGGGAGCATTGTGAGATCACCGCCCACAAAATAATGGTTGAGTTGAACATTTTTTGACGTGAGTTTTGTGCCCGCGTCAATTTCGCGCATGCGGCGGCGCAGGGTTTCCGCCCTTTCCACACTTCCCAGGAGCGACTTCACCTCAACCTCAAATGCTTGCATTGCCTTATCTTAGCCCGTGGCAGTACAGTAGACAAATGGCGCGAATTTCATTCATCGCCGCTATCGGGAAAAACCGGGAGCTGGGGAGGGAGAACAAACTTCTGTGGCATATCCCCGAAGACTGGAAATATTTTAAAGCGACAACTCTGGGGCACCCCATTGTAATGGGGCGCAAAACCTTTGAGTCTATCGGCAAGCCGCTCCCTGACCGCCCCAATATTGTTATTACAAGAAACCAAGCATGGAAGCATGAAAGAGTGATAGTCACTCACTCGCTCGACGAAGCAATAAAAAAAGCGGAAGAACTCGACAAGAAAGAAGTTTTTGTGATCGGAGGCGCACAGGTATTCGAAGAGTTGCTCCCCAAAGCCGACCGGCTCTATTTGACGCTTATTGATGTAGAAGGAGAAGCGGACGCGTTTTTCCCGCCATATGAAAAATTGTTTACAAAAAAACTCTCCGGGTTTATCGGAGAGCATCAGGCATTCAAATATCGCTTTGTAATACTGGAGAAATAGACGTTTTCTATTTCACGTCTACGCCCATTGAGCGGGCGGAGCCGGCGACAATGTTTATTGCCGCATCCAAATCGTTGGCGTTAAGATCGCGCATTTTCTTTTCTGCGATTTCTTTTACCTGTGCTTTCGTGAGCGAGCCGATTTTTTCGGTATTCGGGCGGCCCGAACCTTTTTCTTTACCTAATGCCTTAAGTATGAGTCCCGAGGTCGGAGGAGTTTTCAAGACAAAGTCATACGAGCGATCCTCGTATACGGAAATTTCCGCGGGGATCATGTCTCCCCGGAGTTCTTTGGTTGCCTCATTGAATTTCTTCACAAATTCACCGATGTTGATGCCCGCAGGCCCCAAAACCTGCCCCATCGCGGGGGTGAGTACCGCGGCACCGCCAGCCGCAATTATCTTTATTTTTTTGACTATCTTTTTGGCCATGTACTGGTATCTTACTTAAAAATTGTTATTTTGCAACGGATTCTCTCCTATCCCTCGCAAATCCTCGGGATGAAGGAATTTAAAGTTGCTTCGCTCGTTTAAATTCTCTTCACCTGCAAAAAGTCCAATTCAACCGGAGTTTCGCGGCCGAACATTGCAACCAACACCTTTACCTTGCCACGACTCTCGTCTACCTCCCCCACCTTGCCATCAAGGTCCTTAAACGGCCCGTCAACGATCAACACGGCATCTCCCGCCGAGAGGTCTATGGCGTGTTTGACTGATCCTTCGGTCTGCGCCATGCGGCCGAGAAGCACATCTACCTCTTCTTGCTTGAGCGGCACAGGATTGACGCCGCTACCCACAAAGCCGGTCACCCGTGGAGTGTTGCGCACCACATACCAGGATTGGTCGTCCACAATCATATCGACAAGTACGTAGCCAGGATAGACTTTTTCTTCTTCCTCCACCCGGCGTCCGCCTTTGATTTTAATGGTCCGCTCGGTCGGTACCACAACATTGAAAATCTTATCCGTAAGTCCGAGTGATTCGATACGCTGCTTTAGGTTGCGCGCCACCGCGTTCTCATATCCAGCATAGGTATGTATCGCGTACCAAGCTCTCCCTACCGATGTATCTTGCTTTGCCATAATCTAGCGAATGAGTGAAATAAAATTCATTTTAATTTCCGAGTGAGCGACGATTATATAATGTGAAACATTCTATAGATAAATTTAAATAATTAGTTTAACGAGCTCGGCAAACAAGTAATCCCACAGGCCAAGATACACTGCGGTTGCAAGCGAAACCGCAATAACGACAATTGTGTACGTGATCGTTTGCCGATAGCTTGGCCAAGAGACATGCTTCATCTCGGCGCGGACTTCTTTGAAGTAATTAAACATATTGTTTTTGCCTAAGAAAAAACCCCTCCCGGGGGCTTTCTCTTATACTACTCCAACTCTTTTCGTGAGTCAATTACCGGATTTCGTAGGTGACGGAGACGTTTGAGGTGACTTTGTTTTGGCCGACTGATATCTCGGGCGCTCGTGCGGGCTCTGCCCCGCCCATGCCAACTGCCGAGTCAAGTTTGTAGTAAGGCATGGGGCTCGGGTAATTACCGTCCTCGTTGAACGCGACAACCCGCACCAGCCGAACACCGAGCTGACGGGCAAGAACATCTGCTTTTTTCTTAGCGTCGGCAATTGCCTCATTACGCGCCTCGTCTTGCATAGCGTTTGGGTCATCGAAGGTGAAGTTGAGGCCGGAAACTTCCGTGGCACCCTTCTCTCCAACGCCGGTCAAAAGATCTCCCGCTTTTGCGGTATCGCGTACCTTAACCTGCGTCGTTTGGCGTACCTCGTAGCCTCGCAACACCTGTCTGCCTGGGGGACAGTAAATAGCGGCACCAGTCGTCGACTGGGGGCAAACAGTACTCTGATAGTCGTATTGCGGATACACATTGTAATCTATCGTTTTGATATCTTTTTCGTCTATCCCCGCATCTTCAAGGTAGGAAGTAATCGCGTTTATTTTTTGTGTTGCATCCTCCTGCGCTGCTGCAACTGTCGGTTTAAGCGAGGAAACCGTAAAAGAAAATTCCGCAATGTCAGCAACGGCAAACACTTCGCCGTAACCCGAAACACTTATCGTGTTGGTCGCCTGGAGCCCCGCGCCGATATAACGCAGGCTTTTAAATTCTGCGAGCACCTTCACCCCCAAAAATAGGGCGAGCAAAATGACCACGACCAAAACCGCGGTGCGCAGACGCTCGCCTGTCTGACCTACAAAAGGCAACCCTTCCATATAACTAAAGATGAATTATCTATTAATAATGCCGTGATTCTATTGACGGCCTTGAACGTTCTTTATTACCGCCATGATTTGGGCATACGGGAGCGCCCCAGAGAAAGGCACCTGTTTGCCGCCGCTTACCACGACGGTGAAAGGAGTGCCATTGCCGCCGTTATCAAACGCTTCCTGCGCGTCGGTATCGATTTTTGAAGCGTGTTTTTGTGAAGCAACACAAGCGTTGAACGTTGTTGTGTTAGCACCAAGCTCGCCTGCAACTTGTGTGTAGTAGGCGGCGCTCATACTTTTTTGATTTGCAAATATCTTTTCGGCAAACTCCCAGAAACCCTTCTCTCCCAACTGCTCGGCGATGCATTCAGAAGCAAGCGCGGCGGGAGTTGCTTGCGAGTGGATGCTGTCGAGCGGAAAATGCCGGTACACCCATGCAATTTCTCCATTTGATTCATCTACAATTCTTTTGAGTGTTGCGTGAATGAGTGCACAGTACGGGCACTGAAAGTCAGAATACTCGACCATAACCACCGGTGCTGTCAGAGAGCCATACTGGTGGTCCGTAGCCCCCGGTGCACGAATAGAAACCGCAGCCACCTTGCCTGCGGCATCAACCGGTGCAGTAATTTGACCTGAAGGATAGTAGCTCGTAAAGAAAATTGCTCCAGCAATGAGTCCGCCGGCAAGAATGATTGCGATGGAGGGAGAAATGTCGAGTTTTTTAAGTTCGGGCATTTACAAAGAGTACGCTATTTCCGTCGCGTGAGCAAATCGCGGATCTCTTCAAGCAGCCTCTCTTGCGGAGTTTTTTCATACTGCGGCGTATCTGCTTGTCCGAGTCGGAAGAGACGTTGTCGCGCTACGGAAAGTAGCTTAAATACCATAAATATTGAGAGCGCAATAACAAGAAAGTCAAAAATATTTTGCAAGAACATTCCGTAGTTAAGTACGACCGCCGGATCCAGCCCAGAGGATTGTCTGAGAGTCCACGCAAGGTGCTTAACCTCCGCGCCACCGGACACCATAGCCATAAGTGGCGTAATTATGTCCGCAACAAGAGAGCTTACAATCTTTCCGAATGCGCCACCGATAACAACCGCGATCGCAAGCTCCAAAACATTGCCCTTGATGGCAAAGCTTTTAAATTCTGCAAAAAGTCCTCGGGTTTTACCTATCATATCCGTGGGTGGCTACAGGGAATCGAACCCTGATCGAGAGCTCCACAAGCTCCAGTGTTAACCGTTACACCATAGCCACCATACTAAAACAGCCCGAGCCCTGCTTTTATAACATAATTACGACCTAATGGCTCGGCGGGAAGAGACATACGCGAGGGAAACAAACACCAAACCAATCAGGCCGGTTAATATCTCCGGTACATGCACCACAATGCCGGTAAGCATAGAAAGTCCGAGGCCGAATATCGCCCAATGCGCGCCGTGCTCAAGATAGCGCAAAGCGTTCAAGGTTTTCTTGCGTACCAAATACACCGTGATAGAGCGCACGAAATATGCGCCTATACCCAAACCCACAAAAATAATAGGAATGGCGGTTGTGAGTGCGAAAGCTCCTACAACACCGTCGAGCGAAAAGGCGGAATCGAGGATGTTGAGGTAGATAAAAAGCACTGCACCGCTGGAGACAATGGTGCCGGCTTTCACGTCAAGAGTAGAGGTAATTCCCTGCATAATCACAAAGGTGAGGAGGCCGATTGAGCCCGCAGACAAAACTGTAGCCTGATTTTCTGCCAAATACGACAGTCCGAGTAGGGTGGCAAGCGCAAGTGCAAGCTCAATTGCCTCAACCCTGCCCCAGCGGACCAAGTGGCGTTCAATCCAGGCTATCCAGTGCACATGTTTGCTGACATCAAAGAAATATTTCAGTGCCACCATAAGCAAGAAGACTCCGCCGAAGGCGCTGATAGCCGGTGCTACGTTTTCCATCAAACGGCCATATGCTTCCGGGTCATTGAGAGCGAGTTCAGCAGCCGCAAGCGGCGATATCCACGCGGCAAGCCCAACAATAATTGCGGGCAAGATAAGACGAGTGCCAAAAACCGCTATCAAGATACCCCAGGTCAAAAAACGCCGCTGCCATGCGGGGCTCATCTGCGCGAGTACCTTTGCATTCACAACCGCGTTGTCAAACGAAAGCGTCACTTCAAGTAACGAGAGCAGAGCCACCAATAGAAAGGCGGGCCATCCGCCCCAAAAAAATATTGCAACAAGTGCCGAAAGTGAGATCAGCGCCGGAGCAATAAAAAGCCTCATGTGGAATTATTTTACGGCAAAAATCTCTGCCCCCTCTTTGGTTTTCTGAGAGAGCTTCATTGCCGCGTCATCGCCTTTTTTTGCGGAGGCGACATCCTTATGATCTATCTGCAACGACCCAACAACTTCCTCAAACTCCTCCTCCCCCCTTTTTATTTTTATTTTGTCGCCCTTGTTGAGTTTGCCCGAGAGCTTTACCACAGCGACCCCCAGCTTGTCGTACCAGTGGGTCACGATACCGAGCGGTTTTTCTTTTTTCTCTGCCATATATAAAAGTAGTTAGCTAGTAAATCCTAACCATCTATGGTCAGTATACCATTTGTGCACTTGGAGGGATAGCTTACGAACCATCAGATGGGAGGAAATGTTCCCTTATCCCAGCGTTTCTCTTGGGCAGATGAGAAGCCTGCTGGCTATCGTTCAATAAAACTGTATCCCTGCCTCGTATAACAGAGTTTAGCAGAATTGTGCCGCATTATGAAGAGGGAGCGCCAGCCGTTCTCTCTTTTTGAATTTGGGTGGTACGTGTTTTCCTTTCGAGTTTTTTATTCGCGGCGGGGATGCCCTATACCAGTTGGAGTATTTTTATATAAACTTCGTCGCTCGGCATCCTATCCAAACACTAACACCTTATCTGATTCCTCAATCATTTTTACCAAGTCGCTCATAGTAGTAACTGGGCACACTTTGCTCTCGGACTTTAAGCGGATTTTTAGGCAGGTCTCACACGCGGCAACAAAACCCTTGAGGTCTTTAAACTCTTGCAGTTTCTTGGAGATGTCAAACTGTTCTGTGTCGTGGATGTCTTCAATCTCAACACCCTCACTCATAAGAGAGATTTGAACCGAATGCCCCGTTTTCAATGCGGTAATGCCCAAGCGAAGCGTATTCCAGATATGTTCTGGGTTATTGGATTGTAGGATGATTCCCAATTTCATAGTCAGGTTTAGGAAATGTCTTTTTTGCGTTCCTCAAACTCTTTCTTGTCAATCTCGCCACGGGCGTAGCGTTCTTTGAGGATGTCGAGTGCTGATTTCGAGCCACTGCCCTTATTTTGATTTGTTAGCCATTTTATAAGTGCCACAATACCCGCGATTATCAGCACCCACCATAGAATCATAAAAATCCAGCCGAAACTACCGAAAGGCGTAAATCCAAAGTTCATCATAGAATTGTTTGACTGATTAAAACCGAGGGGAGACGACCACCCTCCCCACATCATCTGCATCATCGGCATCCAGCCAATAGTTCCTACTGGGAATGTTGCGGAGGTATCGCAACTAGATAGACGTTTGCCCATCACTACGTGAATCTGCTCCTCGCCTTCCTCGCCGTGCACCCGCGTCATCATAGCGTTCATTGAGGCGTGGGCATCACCCATCATCTGCCCCATAAAGTATTCGCCCAGCGCCCCAAAATCTTCATCAGACAAATCAGCACAAGTGGTCTGCTTGGCTTGTAACTTCTCCCAAACGATTTTGCCCTCGGCTTCCTCGCGAGCGGTATGGTCATCCGAATCAATCGCAACATTTCTCATCATTCCCTGTGCGGAAACAATGTTTGAGCTTAATGCAAATAACATTATAGCGATAAGTGGAATGAGGGACTTTTTCATACTTGTATTTTACCAAAATCTGATACTCAATTCAATGACATACGTTCTGACTGGTACGTAACAATACCGTACTGATACGAACATACCAGTGGGTAACTATTTAGTGCCATCCCTATACACCCAAACTCGCTAATGGTACTCCATAAAACAGTGCCTTGTTTACCTTCTGGTTAATCGTTTATGACGTAGCATCCATTGTCCTGAATATGCCCCTACTGCTACGGGGAGGACAAGTAGCAGGTTTAACTCCTGTATAACAGGATTGACTGGGATTATGGCGGGATAAAGAAAAGGGGGGTGCCCTCGTTTCTCTCGGTTCTTTTTACGTCAAAACCCAGAGGCTCTTTTCAAACTACACAGGGGCAGATTTGCTTTATTGATTATGAGAATATTTTTTCTACAATCTCCTTCAATCTTGTAGGAATGCTGGCAACGTCAATGTCCTTAAACGTCTTGAATGCCTTAAATGGTTTGTTGCCACCAGCAGGAATAACTACTCCGCCATTTTCGCAAACCTTTTCAAAATTTGGGTCAAGAACTTCTATGCTGCCGAGTCCTTCGGATAAATTCACCTCGTCTTCAATTTTCTGACTACTTGCTTGATTGTCCGTATCCTTGTCATAAATAACTACATAGGGAAACTTAAAAGCGTTTAGAACCTTCGAGAAAAATGGTATTGCATCTTTGCTGCCGCATTCCACGATAGTTATGCCGTAATCATAAAAAAGATATTCTGGTTTTACTTTCTGGGCAATAAGTGGCAAAACAACTTTTTCAGTATCACCTTCAACCAAGACTACTTTTTTACCAAAAAACATCTCACTGCGTTCTGGGTCAAACTCATTCAAGAGCTTAAAGTTTTTCCTCTCCTCTTCTACTGCAAAAATATCTTTCTGATATTGAATAATCTTAGTTCCAATCTCAAGGTTGTTCTTTACTGCGATGCCGATTGATTTGTACTCACCCATATCAACAAAGAAGCTGGAGTGTGTAGTAAAAACTACTTGGTCTGTTTTAGTAATTTCTTTAAGCAAGGCAAACATCGCCCGTTGCATCTGTGGATGTAAGTAAAGTTCAGGCTCTTCAATCCCAAAAATCAGCGCTTTTGCTTTTTCACCCTGCTCCTTCTTGAGTAAGTCAGCGTAAGCTCGAAAGATTACAAAAATTACCGACCTCTGCATTCCGTGCCCTTTATTTTCTATTGCAGTAGAAATACCGTCATCCACCATTATCTTTGTCCCAGATTGAAAGACATCTTTCAAGCTCGGTGGCGTTACATCGAGCTTTATTGTTGTGCCTTTCATATGTGCGGAGAGTTTCTCGCTCAACATTGTCTCGAACTCTTTTAGTTGGGCGATTCTGCCATCTTGTGCATCGTTTTCTCCCATCAATAATTTCGTAAATTGCTCGTTGACCTTTTTAAGTTCCGCATCTTGCAAAACACTACTAAGCATAGCGTTGATTATCTGCCCAAATCTGGACTTCTCGGTTATTTTTGCCTCTTCCTTAACATCCTTAACGGCTGGAACGTAGAGAAAGTCTGGTAAGTATCCATTTGCAACTTGTGCCCAACCAAAAGGTTTGGGCTTCCAGAAATACTTTTTATCGGTAGATGTGAACGGTTCAATTTCTTCTTTATCTGTAATTTCAACCGCGTCCTTTTTATCTTTTTCGTTTTCAAACTTTTCTTCCAAGATAACTGCAAACAATCGTTGCGTTTCTTCACCTTCAAAGAAATACTCTTTACGAATTATAACAGTCTCTCCGTCTTCCAGTAGATATTTTCCAAAAGTAGTTTTTGCTTCCGCGTTCAAATCACGAAACCAAACTTGGATGATAGTCTTCTCACCACAATCATTAAAAAAATGAGCATCAAGTTTTTTCGTATCACTAAAAAATAAGTCCAGCGCTTTTAAGACATTGGACTTCCCAGCGTTATTCTCTCCGATGAAAGCCATTAAATCCAAAAAATCAATTCGCTCGGACTTAAATGACTTGAAGTTTTTAATAAATACTCTTGAAATTTTCATAACGTTGATTCATAGGACTGCCTTATCAAATCCAAAACGTATGACACATCGTCTTTGGATTTTAATTTGATTCTTCCTTTGTAGCCCCATTCAAAGGAGCTAATATCTTTTATCATCCCTTTCGGGTCAATTTTGTGGTCATAACGGGAATCTCGTACTAAAACGTCTATATAGCTCTTGCCGAACTCAAAGCGCACAAAACTCTTTGTGGTACGGTAGGTAATACCTACTTTTTGGTCTGCTTTTTCTTCGACGTTCGCCCATTTCTTTATTTCTTCTTGCAACGCATAAAAAATTGCCTTAACGTCGTCGTTAACATTACTCAAATGGTAATCAACATTGTAAGCCCCCTCCTCTTTTCTCTTTGTAGTTTCGGCAACAGGCTTTACTGTCTCGGAGCTATACATTGTTTCCAAGAACAAAATATCGGAGCTGTATGGAGTGTACTTTATCAATTCGACACTGTTTTTTACTTGGCGCGCTGCCGAAAGAGTGTAACGGTCAAAACCTTGGGCAATGAGTATAAGTCGAGGACTGTCCCAAATAACCTTGCTTTCCTTACCGAGTTTATCTGCTACTAATAAATCAAATAGACGCTTATTTTCCTTGAGCCAATCAATATAGAAAAGTCCTTGGGATAGAATGTTATCCTTTTCTCCCCACTTATATTCGATAATGACTGGTGTGCCCGTCTCATCAATCGCCAACGTATCAATGCGTCCATCCTTTGTTTTATACTCATTTCCTAAAAAGCGCAGTCCCAGCAAACTTTCAAGATTTTCTGCAAAAAAATCTCGCAAAGCCGCTTCGTCCTTAAATTGGCGAAGGTCAACTGGAACTTGATGGGCTTTCTTACTTTTGATTTGAAAGAGTGCCATATTAGTTTGCTAAAGATTGACTTATAAATTGTTGGTAACTCTCGACTTCCTTGTATTTCACTTCAATGACTTCAAAATGCTTCTTGGCAGAACTGATTTTGGCTTGTTCAGATGGTCGGAGATTACCAATATCGCCCTTCGTTTCAATCACAAAATAAACGCGCTCCCTTTCTTCATTCCCCTGCAAGTCGCGTTTGGCAGTAACGATTGCCCAGTCGGGATTGTAGCCGCCAACGGGAGTTTCAACTTTGAACCAGTTAGGCAACTTGATGAACAGTTTAATACGCTCGTCGCTGTCCAGTTCAACCGCGAAATTCTTTTCAACATCAGAGTCATACACCACCGCGTCATAGATGGAGTTCTTCACGGGCTGAATTACGTCCTTGTAGCTTGGAATGTGCTCGAATTGGCTTACAGAGTAATTGTCGGAAACAATTTCATAACGAACTTGGTCAACATAATCCTTGAGCAATCCTTCTTTGATGATGCGTGATACTTCAAAGCAAAATCTTTCAGGGTTATTTAGAAACGCACTAACGTTATTAGCTTTAGTAAGAATCGCGGCAACAGTTTGACGCGTCAGTTTAGTTTCGTTCTTAATCAGCTCAACACAATCAATGACTCGGCTCATTTGACTTAGGTCTTCGGCTCTTGTGCCAATAACTCGTGCCGTAACTCCGCCTTTGCCAATATCAACACCAGCACGCTCAACCCGAACTTGCGGCTTGGCAATTCTTAATTGTTGAATCCTTGCGGCGCAACTCTCAACAAGGCGCTCACTGTTTACCTTCACAAAATACCTCGTCTTCTTCGATATACGCTCCCAGATGGCACTAAAGTCGTTGTCCTTATCAAAACCTTTCTTGAGCTTCACTGTATGCTTACGCTTGGCGTTATAAGGCAACGGCGGGGCTTTGTAGATGCCATCCTCAACCAACTCGCCTTGGAGTTGCCCAACATACTCTGCGTAGCTTTCATTGGCAACAACGGAGAGCAAATTGACGTTTTTTAGAAAGACGCGCTCGCCGTCCTGATTGACGCA
>Ga0209541_10002300_pt1 | contig 36322 bp, 43 predicted proteins | sample RifCSPlowO2_01_FD_184027 | JGI IMG/M metagenome (GOLD analysis project Ga0209541, IMG submission 184027) | Groundwater microbial communities from Rifle, Colorado - Rifle CSP2_plank lowO2_0.1 (SPAdes) (version 2) | ecosystem: Environmental > Aquatic > Deep subsurface > Groundwater | place...
ACAAATTCCACCACATCCTAAAGGATGTGGTTTGTGATAGGAATTTGTTTTTAGGAGACAGAAAAAATCTGACAGTTGCTTTGCAACTGTCTGCAACCTAAAGGTTGCAGTTTATTTTTTCTGTATTAGAAAAATTTAAGTATTCGAAAGTGTCTATTAAGATATGGGAATAAATGATAAAGAAACATTTGAAAAAAATTTGCAAAATTTAATTGGAGGGGTAAGTAGTCTTATAGAGAAGCTTGGCTTAGAAGGAAAATTAACATTTTTTCCGCCAATTCCTATCCCCTTACCTGATGGAAGCGTTCATCTTTTCCCACCAGGCCCATATTTTGCAAATTTAAAGCAAACAGATAAAGAAAGTATCGATAAACTAATTGGAGAGTGGAAATATAATGTAACACTAAGTATGAAAGAGCCATTTAATTTTGTCATGCAAAAATATGCCGGGAATATTATGGGCATTTATGAATTTTTAACACTTAAATATAAACCAATTATTTATTTTACTGGAAGAAAGGATGCTGAAATAAAATATATAGAAAGTGAGGTCAGAGAAGAGCAAGAAGAAATAGCAGAAATCACCCAACGCTTTAGTGATTATTTTAGAGAGGATATAGAAAAAGCAAAACAGGAATTTTTAGAAAAAATAAAAAGATTAAGTAAACCAATATCAGAGAGTGAAATAGCAGAGGCAATAAAAGATTTGTATACAGAAGAAGAAAAAGAACAGATAAGAAGACAAAAATTAAGAGAACCTGGCAAGAGAAGAGAGCTTACAAGAGCAGTTGAAGAAAATTACTCTGATGAAAAAGCTGCTGAACTTTACAGACTAATGGGAAATACTGATGAATATTGGAAAGTTGTAAATAAAGGAATTAAAAGAAAAAAACAAAAATCAAGCAAATAAAACATCAAAAAAACAAGTGCCACCACACACTAAAGTGTGTGGTTTGTTACAGGCACTTGTTTTTAGGACCTCAAATTTAAAAAATTTGACGGCATTCAGAAATTCGAACGAACAGGGAGAATTTTTGATGTGATCAGAAATTAAACACCAAAAATAATTCCACATATTAAAATATGTGGTTTAATTTCTGACATCAAGAAAAAGGGTAATTTAAGCTTTTTCCTACTTCACAACTCTAATTTTTAACTACTTACCTAACAAAAAAAATCTTTTTGCAGAGCTTTCTTCATGCTCTTTAGAAATTGTCTGAAAGCCAAATGAATCTACTTCTAATTCAATTAATTTTAATGATATGTCATTTATTTGTTGAGCTGTTAAAGGAGCTCTAAAAATATATATATATAACAAAAAGGTTGAGTCATACTATTCACTGAATCAATCAAATATTCAGGAAGAGTTCTCTCTAACTCTTCTCTTTTCTTTCCATCTATTGTTACATTTAATAATTTATAATCTCTCATTTCTCAAATCCTCATAAATTTCTCTTTATTTCTCTTTAATTTTTCAAAAACAGGAGTTGTGCCATAAGCAAGAAAACATAAAGAAGAGCCGCCGCCTGTAGAGGTTTTTCCTTTATAATCTACCTCTCTTGTTGTATCTCCTCCCAAAACTAAAGTCCTAACTTCTGGTCTTCTTGCTCTTTCCATAATCTCGTTTGTAGCCCAACCAAAACCTTCTTTGTATAAGTCAGGAGTTCCTGCTATAACTAATCTTCCTCTTCTATTCATAACCTCATCTAAAATAACTTTCGTATCTCTGTTAAGCTTAAAACTCACTATTCTATATCCTTTAGGAACTCTATCTCTTTTTTGATCCTCTAAACTAATACTAACCATATCTCTATATCCTGTATCTGTTTTTCTTGCGATTATAACTCTTTTTGGAACATGTATTATTGAAGGAGGAAATTTTTTCTTGTTTCTTTCTAAAATAATTCCTACCTCTTTTTCAAAACTCTTTTCTTTTTCTGTTATAACTGAATCACCTATTTCAAAACCCCTAACTTTCAAAATTGTATTTAAAACAATCCCTCCTGGAATTATCTCGTCATAAGTCTCAATAAAACCTTCTAAACCAATAGTTATTTTCTCTTTTTTAACTCCTCCTAAAACAGCAACAGACAAAATATTTTCTTGTCTTCCTGCCCAATATCCTATAGAAACCATTTCTTCTAACATGCTCTCTGTCATAAAACCAGGAAGAAAATCTAAAATTCTATAGTTAGAAGCATTTTTTCTATGAGCTTTTCCAAATCCTCCTATTGCAACATATTTTCCTAATTTAGAAAATCTCTCTGCTAATTCTCTAGATTTTCTTTTATCTTCGCTTTCTTCTCCTTCATGCTGTCTTGTATTCCCCATTATTGCTATTTCTTTTGCTTCTAAACTTTTTGCAAATCTAATTGCATCATCACTAACATTTCCAGGAAAATATTTTACCTCTATTCTCCTTTCTAATTTTTCACTTAATTTTCTGCTTAAATAAGGAACTAAAAAACATAAATCCATATCTTCTTGAGAATCACCAAACCTGCCTCTGCTAGTTAAAATAGAAACACTTGCTCCTCTCTCTAAAATATAACTAATATCTTTAATTTCAGAATCAACTCGAGCATATTCTTCTTTCTCTCCTTCTTTAACTTCTTTAACTGGCTCTTCGTTAAAGTCAGCAACATAAACCCATCTATCTCCTGGAATTATGTTCGCGTCTTTCAAAAACCTTACTTTATTGAAATCAACCATGTTAAAATAATTGCCTATAAACTTATTCTTAAATTGATTAATTTTCTCAAACTTTATAAATTTTTATATACTAAACTATCTTTATTTGGGCAGTTGCCTAAACTATGTTTAAATAATCTTGAGTAATCATTTACAAACTTTTCTGTTGGTTTTAATTCTTTATAGTCAAAATATCCTTCTGGTTTTAATTTTTTTTGTATAGCAACTTTTTCAAGAAGCTCCCTAGAAGTTATATAAAAATCTCCAGAAGCTAAAAAAACAGCACACTTTCCAAAATCATCTTGTAAAATCATATTTATGCATTCTTCTCCTGCCATTCTTGATAATTTTTTGTCTGTTTCTGTTGGCGGACAATCTCTTAAACTGTATGTATATGTTTGGAAACACGCATCATAGCCTTTTGCTTTAGTTAGCCTTACTAATTCCAAGCCAACCCATTCTGGCTGTAATCTTACATGCCCTCTTTGGTCTCTAGAAGAGTGTTTTTCAGAAGGCTCATCAATGGCTTTTATTTCAGCTCCTTCAGAATAAACAACAACAGCAAATTTCAATCCTTTTCCATTTCTTTTATATCTTTCTTGATTTTCTTTTACAGATGTTTCAATCTTTTCAGCAACATAATCCCATTCATATTCTTCTTCGCAAGGAATACATCTATCTGCTCCACCATATAAAGAAACAGCACAAGGAACCCAATCTGTATTTCTTCCAAACAAACCAATATAAAAAATTCTTTCAAAAGTCATGGCTGTATTAAAATGATTTCTAACTTGTATTGCAGCAAAGCTTACAGCACTTTCATAACCTAATGTAACTCCAGAAGCTAAATCACCATCCATGGTTTTTGGATAGCCAACTACTTTAATTCCAAGTTTGGAAAGTTGAGCAGTATCTTTTAAATGGTCATCCCCACCCATCATTATTGTTGCATAAATTTGATTTTTCTTTAAAGCATTAGCTATTTCTCCTACTTCAGGAACTTTTCTATCACAGCCTATTAAAGAACCAGCTCTATCCTCTTCTATGTCCTCATATTTTATAGGAATAACTCCATATTTTACTAACCCTTCTAAACCACCATTAGCTCCAACTAAATTAAATCTTCCTGGAGCATTTTTTTCAAGAGTTTCATGCATTTTTTTCATTGCAGCATGAAAACTAGAAATATGTCCGCCAGCTGTAATCAAGCATATTCTTTCTCTCATCTAAATTGTTTAATTACTCAAGTTTATAAAAATTATCAATACAGAGAATATGTTTTATATTATATATATTCTCTGCCACAAAAACTTCAAAATCAAACAAGAAGTTTTTAATATACAAAATACCAAGAAAATTAGTTTACCATGGATTAAAGTGTTCTGGGTAAGGTTTTCTGTCTTCAGAAAAATTACCAGAAATAATATCATAAAGCAACAAAGTTAATTTTTCTGCTTTCTCGTCTTCACCTTCTACTTTTATTTGTAATTTTGTTCCAGGTGCTACTCCTAAAGAAAGTATCTCAAGAATGCTTTTTCCATTAGCTTCTCTTATAGGCCTATTAGTATCTTCAAACTTCGTTTTAATATAAATCCTATTCTCATACTCCTTACATTTTTCAGCTATCCTTCCTGACAAACGCAAATTTAAACCTAATTTCGAATAAATAACTACATCTATTGTTGTATAACCGCTTTCTTTTCTAACTTCTCTTTCTTTTTTTAGTTCCTCATCTGTCATTTTTAATACTCCATCTCTATTCTCAGCTCATATAAAGCATTAATATACTTCTCTATCATCTTTAAACAGAACGCGAGATTGAAGCTTGTTTCTCTATTAAAATTTCAGAAAGAGTGTAGATATATCTGTTAATAGCCTCTATAGTCACTTCAACATCTTCTTTGTATTTGTTTTTTTTGTTTATTTCGTCAGATGTAAATTTTTCATTCATTTCCAAAAGAGCTATTAATTTTTCCTTGTCGTATTTATAATATAACTCATAGAAAATTTTTAATTGTTCATTAATAAAATCTAGAGAATTACTGATTTTTTTCGAGTTAACATCTTTTGCATCTTTTTTTCTGAGTTGGATAGCAAGATGTTTGAATTCATCTCCTACAAGTTCTAACAAATAAATCAGAGTGAATATTAAAGAAGTTTTTAAAGGCTGTTCAAATTCAGTTTTGTTTAATACTCGAGTACAAAAATCATGAAACTTGTCTACTTGAATATCAACATTATGCACATTATCCAAAAAACTCTTGCTACCTTTTTCCACATCTTTAATTATACCTTCAGAAATATATAAAAGCAAAAGAAAAATTCTTCTTAAAGAATTATCAAATTCTTTGCTAGTAGATTGTCCAATTTGTTTTAAAATGCAGAAATCATCTCTTTCTTCCATAATCTCAAAGCCAATAAACCTATCAATTAACAACTGAAAAAACTCTTGAGGAGACAATTTCCTTTTTTGCGCAAATGCCGGGTCAATAATATAATGTGCAAAAAAACCATATGGCGAGTCATAAGTTGTATTTGGAGAAAATTTCACTTTAATTTTGTCATAACCCTCTCTGTAAGCACTAGAAACATGCTTCCAGATTAAAGGAATACTCAAATTCTCAACATTAATTTCAATCTCAGAAGGATTATTTATTTTTTCTGTAGTCAAAAATAAACCATTGTCTTTTTCTAGCAAGCTTATTTCTTCTCCTGCCTTCAAGTTAAATCTTTTAACCCAATCACTAGGTAAGGTTATAGTTAAAGTGTTATGCCCTTGTTTAATTATTTTTCTTTTCATATAATAAACAATATACTTGTATATTTAAATTCTTTGTCTATATTCAATATATTCAAGATATAGAAATATATATTCAATAGGAAAAATCTTCTGAGCTCTTGTTTCCCCTATTCGCAACGATTTTGTAGAATCATATTTAATATTCCATCTCTACCCTTAACTCAGTTAGAGCATTGATGTATCTTGAAATAATTCTTAAATGATGAAACAGCTCTCTTTCTTCCCCTGTTTTTGTTTTTTTATACATTTCACAAACAGCAAAATACTGTGCTTTGTCTATAGCTGACATATTCTCTATTTTCTCTTTATCAAATTTGTAAAATAACTCGTAGAACATATCTATTTGCCTTTTGATAGATTCTGTCAACTCTATCAGATCTTTATATTTTCTTTGAGGAAAATCATTAATTAGATGAAGTGCTATGTTTTTGAACTCATCTCCTATTAACTCAAGCAAATACAGAACTGAAAAAAGCAAGGAGGTTTTTCTCTGCTCCTTATTATTTGTTTTGTTCAAAACTCTAATGCAGTAATCATGAAATTTATCTAAGCTAATATCAACATCATGCATATGCTGCAAAATTTTTGGGTTATCAGTTTTGAGAGCTTCTAAAGTCTCTTCTGCCATTTGCTGTAGAATTAAAAAAACTCTTCTTAAAGAACTGTCAAACTCCTTGCTTGAAATTTCTCCCATTTCTTTTATAAGAACAAAATCTTCTCCATGCTTAACTATCTCTAAACCAATAAATCTACTAACAAATTCTTGCAAAACCTCATAAGCTATTTTCTTTTCCCTTTCTTTTCCATATCTCAAATCTAATTGATGATATGTAAAAAATTTATGAGGACTATCTAATTTTGTGTCAGGATGAAACTTAACTAAAATTTCATCATATCCTTCTCTATAAACAGACATAAAATATTTCCATATTACAGGAATATCCATTCCAGTTATATCAAATTCTGCTTTTTTAATGCTGTTTATTTTTTCTGTAGTCAAAAATAAACCATTGTCTTTTTCTATCAAATCAATCTCGTTTCCTCCCTGCAAATTAAATCTTTTAACCCAATCACTAGGCAAGGTAATAGTTAAAGTGTTATGCCCTTGTTTTATAATCTTGCGTTTCATATTTTAAAGAAGTTCCCTATCGCCTCTTTATTATAATATACCACTATATTTAAATCTTTTCTCAATATATAGAATATTGAAAATATTGCAAGATATATTGAACAAGAAATATATTGATAAAAATTAAATAGATTCTTGTAATAAATTTACTATGATAAAACCAACTTTAGTTGTTGTTGATGCGGTTTCTTCGTCTTCTGATGATGAAAATGAAGATGTAGCCTTGCCTAATATACAAAAGCTTATTGATTCTGGTTTAGCTAGAAGAGTATATGAGTTTTGTTACAAGTACTCACTATTAAAACATGAAGGATGCAGGATAGATAAACCTTATGTAGAAAGAAAAAAAGAGCTTGGTTTAAAGCCAGAAGATTTGAGTGATGATATAATTTTAGCTGGAGGCTCTTTAGGAAATGGACATTTGGAGGTTTTTGTTTCTTTATTGAAGCAGTTAAGAGATGAAAGAAGAGCTGTTAGAATACACTTTCCAACTGATTGTACCTATAGCCTTGAGAATCACTATGATTCAGTAGAAAATTGGAACAATTGTATAATTGGAGATTCAAAAATGCTTGTTTTAAATTTATATAGAGAAGCAGCAAAAGAATATGCTTGCCCTGCTTATGTAAGCAAGATTAATGGAGAGGAAACAGAAAGAACTCCTGTAACTGAGTTGTATTTTTGGGACAGCTGGCAGGAAATGGCAAGCCATTTAACTAATTGAAGAGAAATAACTAGAGAATCGGGCGGGCTTGACTACTCTCTAACAGCATAAGAAATTTATTCTTTGCTTGAGTTACAAGATACTGAAGATTTAAGCTATAAAAAAGAAAGGTTTATTAAACTTGAATAAAATAATGTTAATATGGAGAATAATCTCGAGAAACTAAAAGAAAAAATCAGGCAATTCAATCTTGAGAGAGATTGGGATAAATTTCATAATCCAAAAGATTTGCTTGTTGCACTTGTAAGTGAAGTAGGAGAACTAGCAGAATGTTATCGCTGGTTAAATAATGCTGAATTATCAAAAATTCATACTGATCCTATAAAAAAGAAAAAGGTAGAAGAGGAAATTGCAGATATTATTATGTATCTCATTATTCTTTCTTATAAAACTAATATTGATATTTTCAAAATAATTGAAGAAAAAATTGAGAAAAATAGAAAAAAGTATCCTGTTGAAAAAACCAAAGGAATTCATACAAATCCAATAGAGGGCTTTTCTCCTGCAAAGAACTTCTAACATTGCCATTATTAAAATTTATTTCCTCTTTCTAAAAGCAATATTGAAAATAGTAAGCATATAATGCTATATATTGAACAAGAAATATATTGATAAAAAATATATTCTCTAATTAATTAAATTAATTATGGCAAAAACAACTTTAGAAAAACCTTTAGAGAAACTTGTAAAAGAAGAAATTTCCCAACAACCTCAACAACAGCAAGAAACAACTCCTTACTTTTATGGAGATGAGTTTTACATGCAAGCAAGCCAAATAGAAAGACTTAACACCAATTACCTTGAATTATTAGGAGAAAAAGCCTATAAGCAACTAGAAAAGTTGTTTAATGAATCAGAAAATTTAAAGGGTATAGGAATTTTTGGAAGCAGACGAGATAATAAATATAATACTGTATACACTGCTTTCATTTATTTTTTAAGAGTAAGCGATGACATTGAACTTTCAAGAGACAAATTAGCTATTCCTCTTGGCTACAGAGATTTTGAGGAAGAAGGTCATGGGAAAGAAGCTCGTAAAAAAAGTTATCACTACTTTGAGAAATTTGTTGAAGATTTAACCGGAGATAAACCTCGTCCTTATGACATTGAATCAAGCATTGGTGGAAAGTCTGCTCCAGCCGTAAAACAAATGATAGAAAATCATGTTGACACAAGCTAAAATGGCAGCTATAGGAATTGTTGGAAATATTGCTCTGGACTATTATCTTCTTAACTATAATGACACACAAAGAGTTAAGGAAAAACTTGCGACTTGGGGAATAGAATTAGAAGCAGGAAAAAAGATAACAGATGATAAAGTTAATGGCTTGTTAGCTAAATTAGAACAAGCTACTATGAGGAAATTAGGCGGAGGTGGTTATAATTCCTTGAAGGCGTTTCTAGAAATTTCGCGAAACAATGATTTTTTATATTATGATATCTCACAAAAACCTCCAAAAATAGAAAGATTAAGAGAAGATAAAAGAGTGACTTATAATTTCAGGAATCTTTCTTATATATGCCAAGGCCTTATTATAAGAAAAGGAAATGACAGAACAATCATTAAAACACCAAGATATGACAGAGGCATAAATGTAAAAAGAGAAGATTTAGAAAGTTTGGCAAATGGATTAACAAATTCTGATGTCATATTTGTAAACAGCATAGGAAATTATTATGTTGCAGATACAATTGGCAGAAATTTTTCAGACAAACCAAAATATGTTGTTGTCACAAAAACTCTAATAGAAAACGAATTGAAACCCAGCAAATTACTAGTTAACTCGCTTTCTATAATAGATGTAGATGAAATTGATATTTTAGGATATCCTATAACAAAAACGAATGGAAGCAGTATTTTCGAGAATGAAAATAACAAAAGAAGTATTAAGAATGCTATAGAAAAATTACTGAAGCTTGGGGCAAAAAAAGCAATAGTAACCTTAGGGCAAGAAGGAGTTGTATATTCTGAAAATGGAAGCATAAAAAGAGTCTCAACAAAAAGAGAAAAAGAAGCTGAAATACAAGATTCTATGGCTACATACAACATTCTGAAAAACGGAACAGGAGATTATTTTGCATCTGGTTTAGTTTTTTATTTAGAAAATATGCCTGATTTTGAAGAGGCAATCACAAACGCACAAATTTTTGTCATAAAAAACATGCTTAAATATCAAGATATAACTGAAAGAGATTTTGAAACCACAATAATAAGATAATAAGAGATAAAAGTTTAGAATCAGAACTTTTAAACTTTGCAGAATTTGATCAAAGAATATTTTGTATATTGTAATATGTCTAGCAAGAATAATGAAATATTCTCTATGCTCCTATCATTTAGAAAACAAAAAATTTCTTGAAAAATATAGAAAATATATCTAAAATATCTCTTTATATCCTATACAAGAAATATATTGACAAGAAATATATTCTCAAGTAAATTATATTTACAAATAAACAATTAAAGAGAACTATAAACTTGAGAAAAACAAAAAATGGCTGATGAAAGAAAATTAAGCGAGATATTTGAAAGGGCTAGAACAGAATTAAGAGAAAAAGCCAGAAGGGAAAGGGAAATTGAAAAAATTTCAAGGTATAGATTCAATATGACTCCTCGAGTATTATATGATAAACTTGATGAGTATGTAATAGGGCAAGAAGAGGCAAGACAAAGAGTTTGCAATGCAATATGCTATCATTACAAAGCATTAAGCAGAGGCATTAGTAGGGGGAAAAGCAATCTTTTATTAATAGGGCCAACAGGTTCAGGAAAGACATATGTTATAGAAAAATGTTCTGCTGTTTTGAATATACCTATGATTGCAGGAGACGCCACAAAATTCTCTGCTGCTGGCTATGTAGGAGATAAAGTTGAAAATTTAGTTCAGGATTTGTATCTTAAGACAGAAGAGGATTTGGTTGCTGCATCGAGAGGAATAATTTATTTTGATGAAATAGATAAGATAGCTTCAAGAGATATTATTGGAAGAGATGTTTCTGGAAGAGATGTTCAGTCTGGCTTGTTAAAAATGATAGAAGGCTGTGATATGAAAGTTGTTGGAAGAAGTGGAGCAAGAATCATGAACACTAAAAATATTTTATTCATAGGCGGCGGAGCTTTCCCTGAACTTTATGAAATTTTGAAAAAAACACCTAGAGTAGGATTTAATAGAGAAAGAAAAGAAGAGGCAGATTACGGAGAAGCATTATTTAATGCAAAGCCAGAAAAGTTAATTGAAGCATTGCTTGAATACGGAATGATTCCAGAATTGCTTGGAAGAATTTCTGTTATTGCAAGATTTAAACAGCTTTCTATGCAAGATTTAATCAAAATATTGAAAAACTCAAAAGATTCTCCTATAGAAGAATTTAAAAAAGATTTGAAAAGCTATCGAATAAAAGCCGAATTTCTTGAAGAGTCTTATGAAACAATAGCAGAACTTGCTTGGAAAAGAGGATTAGGAGCACGAGGCTTGAAATCTGTTATTGAAGAATCAATGACTTCTTTCAGGTTTTATCTTCCTGATTTAAGAAAAACAGGGATAAAAAAAATCACAATCTCAAAAGAATCCATTTTGAGCCCTGAAAAGACTCTTTTGGGTTTGATTGAAGATAAAAATAAAATTACAGGAGGAAAAAATGGCAACTGCAACTAAATCTCAAGAAATTGAAGCTTTAAAACATGTGGTACGTGCAGGAACAGCTTTGGCTTTCTCAAAAAAGTCAAAAGATGGCTATGTCACAAAAGAAATACCAGCAACTTATATTGGAAGAAAGACTCACGCAGATTTCTTGGCTTACATGATTGATGAAGATGGAGTTAGAGATTATGAAATGCCTGCTTTGACAAGCATCAGAAAGGAAATGGCTAGTGACAAAGAGTGGACAGCTTTGACTAACAAAAAAGAAGTCAAGCTAAATGATATAGTAACAGAAGAGTCTTTTGTGACGAGAACACATACAGGAAAACAATACAAACTTCTTGAGTATGAAATTGTGTCTACACAAAAAGGCGGTTTGTAAGAGTTTCCTGGGAAAATGGGAATAGAAGAACTTTTAGTAGAAGGAAATTTAGTATTTGGGCTGGCAAAAATTAGCCAGGTTTTTGTAATTGATTCTATGGTTTATTATGCTAATCATGCAGGAAATGCTGGCTCAAATACTTTCAAATTAAAAGACAGAAAATTATTTCTTGTTAATAGCTTACCGATAGAAATTCTTGAGAGAATGTCTCGAGATAATTTAAAAAATTTGATTGATGATTATAAAAAAAGTTTCATAACAAATCAACTAAAATCTCGAGATTATAACATAAATACAGATTATGAAAGATTAGTAAGATTTGTTGTTAATGACATATTTGGTTGCCTAAGAAAACAAACAGGACAAAAATTAAATGAGCTTTTAGGAGTTCCTCAATCTGAGGAAGAGAAAAATTTAGAGTATAAACAAAATCTAGAGACTTTTCTGCAGAATTTTAAAACTTTGCTTAGAGGGAATGGACAAGAAGCAGAAAAAAAATTAGACAGCATCTTATTTTCTGGCTATTCTAGAAGCATTCCTTGCAACTCTGTATTTTTAGAACTTACAAGAGGATATAATTTTGCGATTTATGATGACAAAACCAATTATTTAATCGAAAGAAAAAAAGGTCCTCTTAAAATCAATGGGAAAACATATTCTCTAACTCCAACATACTCTTTGCAAGATTTCAAGAACAGCTTTTCAAGTGAGATGCTAAAAAGGATTTCTATTGAAGCTGTTGATGATATATTAAAGGATAAGGAATTCATGGAAACAAATGCTGAAAAAGAATTTTTCAAAAAAATATCTTCTCAAAACCACTATCATGAGCAGGATTTTGGGTTTGAAAAAACAGGGGATGAGTGCGTTTTTGTATATGTTGATGTTCCTACACATGTGTTAAAAAGCCCACATAATGGCAATTTATACAAGTTTGATGGGCATAAATTAGGAGTATGTATTAAAGTCGCTAAAGAAAACGGAGATTTTTTAGTTACAGCTCATCCACACTCTTCGGCATCAGTTAGCGGACCTTTTTACAGCGATGAAAATAATTTGTGCATGGGTTCAAGTTATAATAGAGACTATCTTTCAAATGCCGGAAAACACGATAGTATGACAAAGGGAGAAGCTTTTGCAAAATATCTTATTGATGCAAGAAAAGTAGTTCTCTTTGGCTATCAGCATTATGATATTGGCCCGCATAAAAAATTAAATCAAACTAATTTCGGGCACAAAAAAATATCACTTGAAGAGGTAAAAAAGCAAAGTCTACCTATAACAAATCTGGATTTTATTGAAAGAAATGTTGGGACAAGATATGACTGTGATGAAAGCGCAGGAAGAACTAGCTCCTCTGATGATAATAGCAATTATTAAAAATGGTTGACAAATTAGACTCAATTTTGGAAGAGAATTCAGAAAGAAAAACTGAAAAAAGCGAGAGAGATTATTTCACAAAGTTATGTATAACAAAAGACGCGTATGAAAAAGCAAAAATATACGCTGATTTATCAAGAAATTCTTGGAGTCAGCATGTAGAATGTTATGGCTTTCTTATAAGCAGTTCTGACAGAAGAAATAAAATAGTAGAGGATGTTTATTTTGCCAATGAACAAGATGCTGGCTATTCTAATGTTAAAATCTCAGGAGAATCAGTCCAAAAAGCAGGAGAAGAAATAGCTAAGAGAGGAAAAAGAATAATTGGCTGGTGGCATAGCCATCCTGACTTTCGCGCTTTTCATTCGCGTACAGATGATGATAATTTAGTGACTGTATTCAACCAGATTGCTCCTGTAAACTATCTAAAAATTTATACAGAACTTTGTTTTCCTGTAAACCAGATTAAAAAAGCAAATAGAGGAGATAGATTGCTTATTGAAGACGAGAATGATAGAAGGCTTGTAATGCTATTTGATAAAGATATTAAAGAAGATATGTTAGAAAGAATTAGAACAGGAGAAATAATAGTGAGAATTCCTGTAAAGATAGCTTATGCCTACAGCTTGGTTGTCAGCGTGAGAAACAAAGAACCTTATGCTGAAGTTTCTTTTAGAAGAAATTGTGATTTGTGCAGAGATTATGAAAATTATAGCACTGAAGAGATTCCTGTTGAAGTTCTTGATTATAAGTCAGGGCTAAAATTAGATAAAAAGGAAATGAAGAAAGAAGTCGAATCAAAGTTAAGGTGTTTTTCCTATTCTTATTTTTCTCCTTTTGGTAGAAAAAAAACTAAAAGAAAAGATGGGGAAGAGAAAGACTTGAGAGAAGATGACGGATTTGGTGATTATAGTGAATGGTACGGAGGCAGACATGGATACTATTGAAGTTATAAATAGGTATGACAGACAAGAAAGAATTCCTAGCTGGAATCAAGATAAATTAAGAAATGCAAAAATAGCTATATTTGGATCAAGTTATTTATCAAATTTTTTATCAGCTTCTTTAGCTGCATTGGGAATAGGAAAGATAAGAGTTTATGATGACGAGAAAGTTGATGAAAAATTCAAGCAAGGAAAATTAGAGAAAATTGCCTCGAGCATAAATCCTCTGATTAATTTTCTTAGAATTAATAATGGTTCAGAAAGCTTGCTGCCTTGTTTTTTAGATAATCCAAACATGATTATTTTCGCTACAAATAAATCAAGAGTTTTATCAAGCTACAAAAGTTTAATAGAAAAAATGCCTCTCTACTCAACTATTCCTGTTTATGTTGTGAGAAGCAATAAAGATAGCGCCTTTTTTTCAAGGCATGTTTCAAAGCATAATTATCAAACTAGAGAAGAGCAAGAACCTATAACTTCTGAAGTTATAACTGGTTTTTTAGTTGGAGAAATTGTAAAAAATTTAATGTTTAATTCAAGCTTGGATTTTTTAAAATACTCGTTTAATGAAGAAAGGTTTAGCTTGAAAGATAAAAAAGTTGAGAGAAAAATTAAGCTCGAGAGATTAGATGATAAGAAAATTTTTTTGGTTGGAGCAGGAGCTTTAGCAAATTTTTTTGGAATTGGTTTGACTTATGCGAATGTCGGAAAAATTTATATTGCAGATAATGACAAAATTGAGCCAACAAATTTGAACAGGCAGATATTGTTTTATGAAAGAGTTGGAACGCCGAAAGCTGATGTATTAGCAGAAAGGCTTAATGAGATTAACTCAGATATATATATAGAGCCAATAAAAGAAAGGATAAATGAAAATTCCGAGAGTTTAATCTCAAGCATAAAACCAGATTTAATTGCAGAATGCGTTGATAATCTTGCAACTAGAGCTATATTAAATCATCTTGCAATTAGGTATGGGATACCATTAGTAAGCGGAGGGACAAATTATGAAAAGGGACAGGTTGTTGTTTATGAGCCGGGAAAATCTTTGTGCTTAAATTGCAGACTTAATATCGATGAAGCTGCAAGTAAAGGGTTGAAAGCTAGAAGTTGCATGGATGATCCTGAGCCAAGTGTTGTGACAACTAATCATATAATTGGAAGCTTGATGGCTGCTGAAACAAGATGTGTTCTTGACAAAGAGAATTATAGCAAGCCAATCAGACAAAGAATAAGATATGACTCTACAAGTCCTTTAAGAGTTGGCTTAATAGGTACAAATGAATCCTGCTCTTGTACTAGAAATAAAAGCGCTGTTGAATGGATTCAAGAGCTTTTGGAAGAGAAATGAGAATCTTTATCATGAAAAAACTCAAGAAAAAAACAGAGAAATTTTGTAATAGGAATTGCAATATGATGTATACTAGACTAAATTTAAGATGATAACCAAAAAACATAAACATGACAACTCCACTAGAAGAACAAGACGAAAGAATGAAGCAACAAGGGTTTCATCCTGATAAAGACTATCCTTATCCTAAAATTACAAAAGAAGAATATGAGTCATTAAAAAGACTGAGAGATATAGCTAGTAATGAAAATGCTGTAGAAAATTTTTTTTCAGAGTTAAAAAATTTTTTAGATGAATTAAAAAAAGCTGACTTGATATACGAAATTGAAAGAGTATACAAAAGAAACAAAGAAAAAACAAGAGTTTTTGCAAGGAGTGCAAGAAGAAAAGCAGGAGTTGAAGAAATATTGAACTATCCTGAAGATGAGCTATTTCATAAACTTGACTTGATTTTAGAATACCAAGGAGTTATAGATTTTATAGCAACAGACGGAGGAGAGATAAGAGAAGGAACATCTTATGAAGCTGATGGAACAACACTAAAAGAAGGGTGGAAAAGATTTTATTGGAAATAGATTATACAAAATCACTATTCAAAATATCTCTCACTCTTGCTAATATTTTTCTATATTCTAAACAAGAAAAATATTGACAAAGAATATATTCTCTATAAAGTTATATTTTTTATGGAATATGTAAAAGCAAGGTTAAGCACTTTTGGAACCTCTAGCTTGACTAAAATAATAAATGAGGAAAGACTAAGAGGCAGAGATTTTCTCGAGCTAATAAATTTGTTCATGAATTCTGAATGGAGAGGCAAGGATGAGCAAATTTTCACAAGGATTAGAGAAATAGTCAGAAATCCTCGTGTTCCTTATAATTTATATGTATTGAGAAAAGGTGAGTTACATGATGTAGATAGAAAAGAGAGAATAGCAAATTATTTTGTAAATCTTGATAAAAGAGAACAAGAAAAATGCTCAATAGCTGGTGTAAACAAAGAATTGATTGTTTATGTTTCAGCTTATCCAAGAAAATGATAAATGTAAAATTAATTGCAAGAAAATAAAAAATGGAAAAAGTTGATGTAAGTTTGAAAATACTTCCAGAAGAAAAAATATTTCGTGAAAGTTACCCTTATGAAGCAATATTGGGCAAAACTTCAAAAGAAATAGTCAAGCCAATTATAGCTAGAATATCAGAAGGAAATGGTAAACTGATTCATAGAAATAACAATGGAATAACAGACCTTTCTAATTGTCCTGTTTATGCACGAGTAAAAATTAATTCGGTAATAAGATTTGTTCCGCTCAGCTTAGATGAGGTTGTTAATAGTTATATTCAAAATTCAACATCAAAACTTGAAATTTTTATCGGTCCTTTATCAGGATATGTTTTGTAAATAAATTGGAAGCATACAAAATGAGAAATGTAGAAGTGTGTTGTGGAGTGAGTGAAGACGGAATAAGTAGTGATAGGAGTTTATATGAAATATTAGATGAAGAGAGGATGAACGGAAAAAATTTTGAACAACTTATTAACGAAATTATAGAAGACAACCTTTCTAGGCATGATGAAGAATTCGTAATGATTGCTAAATTAATGAAAAGTAAAATTGATCATATACCATATGGCATAATAATTCCACTTAGAAATGAAAATGGAGCTTATTTTCTTGTGAATGCTAAGGAAAAAGTTTCTAAATATATTCAAGATGTCAGCCAAGAAAATAAAAGAATTAGCAAGGCAGACAAACAATTGAGATTTATGGTCAGTCCATATGAGGTTTTTGGTTAAAGTTTTATGCTTAAATAAATTTGTAAGGAGGTAAAAAATGGGAAATGACGAAATGGTGATGGTAAGAATGGCTAGAGGAATAGGAGAAAAAATTGTAGATATAAATATGACAAAGGGGAATTTGCAGAAAGTATCTCCAGTCAAGTTACCAGAAGAAGTAGCAACAAGACCAGACTTAAGTGCAGAAGATAAAAGAGAACTTTCTTTAATAATAAATCAAATTGCTTCTGGAACAAGACCTGTAGTTGAAGTGATAGATGAGACTGGTAAAAGAACAGTTATTCCTTATGACAAGCCAGGAATTGATGCTTATGTGCATGAGGTATCTGGAAAGCCAACAATAAGCTTAGATTACGGGACAGAACATAGGATAGGCTAACAAGCTAAAGAAAAATTGGAAAATGTTTTCAAAGTCAGACCTCTCTAAAATAGGCGAGAAATTTATTTTTATAGTTTTTAATAATTTATTGTATAATCTTGGAAATGCCTCTTCTGCTCCTTCTGCAGATTTCCTAATATTTGCTGGAAAAAAGTTTCCTCTATATCCTTTTCTTGACATAAGAGAACTAGAAAGAAGATACCAAGAAAAAATTGCAAAAGAAATAAAAGAATTCAAAAGAGGGCATGCAAAAAGAGAAAAAATTGATGGTGATGCTATTCTTAAAGAAATGGAAATAAATGAATTTTTAAGATTCTATCTTTTTAGTGTACAGAAATATTATGCAGAAGATATAGCCAAGAAATTAGGATTAGGAACTGCTGTATTAAAAGCAGAAACAGAAACTAAATCTTCTGGCTTTATAACAGGAACAATTCTTGCTTCATATAATGGAAATTTTGCTGTATTAAACAGAAGAATTTATAGCCTGAATCCTAATGGGAAAGCATCTGAGCTTTCTGTCACAATTAATAAACAAGCTTATCATTTATTAGAGCCGAAACTAACTCTGCCTGAATTTGAAACAGCGTTTCAAGCAACTCTTGAAGCAAAATTAAAAGCCGAAGTCTTAACAGAAATATCTTCTCTAAAAGAACAACAAAAAGAAATGTCTCAAATAGAAAATCTTCTAGCTTTAGAAGGTATGAGAAAAAACCAGGCTTCTTACGAATATAAAAATTTGGGCTTTGATACAACTTCAAATTTTATATATTGGCTTCCTGCATCAAGAAGTAATGGAAGAGAAGCAGTAGGAACAGCCCTCACGAGAAATGAAAGTGGAGTTGCAATAGCCTCTCCTGTAACAAGAACAATGATGTATAGAGATAATAGAGACTCTCCTTTTAGGATTAAAGATGTTCCTTGTATTGTTATCAATGTTCCTGATGCAAGCAATACAATGGCTGTAATAAACTATCTCAAAGAGTGTGCAAATACAAAATTTCCAAAATGAAAAATTTAGAACTTGTAATAGATGAGAAAGCCTTAGAAAAAATACATGCATATGCCAGACTTGTGTGTGAAGAAAAGCGAAGTTCTAAAGAGTGTTATGGATTTTTGCTAGTTCCAAAAGAAAAAAATGACGGAGTAGTTTATGATGCTGCTCTTGCTTGTAATCAGCTTGTTACATCAGTAAGCGGGACTGTCTTGCCACATAATGTAAAAAAAACAAAAAGAGAATATAATGTTTTAGGTTACAAAGCAATAGGTTGCTGGCAAAGTCACGGACATGGAGGAGTTTTTCATTCTGGCATAGATGATAATAACTTAGACAATTTAATTTTAGAAGCTGCTACAAACTGTTTATTAGGCAAAGAAAGACAAGAGCATATAGCATTTTATCCTAATCAAGTGTATTTGTATAGGAAAGAAGGCGAGGACATAATACTAAATTTTAGTTCAGATTACTCATATGTAGGAGAAAGCGTAAAGAAGGAATTAGAAAGCTATCCTATTATAGGATTTATGCTTAAAAGAGATAGTGTTGACATAACTATAGAAACAAATTCAACAAAAGTGAGACTAAACTCTGCTTCAATCCCTATAATTCAACCAATAAAAATACAAGAAGAGCCCTTGAAAGGAATTGTCTATTCTCTTGTTACAAATAGCAAAGGAGATGATTATGTTGAAGCAGGAATTGTCGAGTGGAATCCTGATAATACTATTAAAAAAATATATAAGGAGAAAGGATTAGAGATTAAACCAGTAAAAGTTAGAAATTCAGAATTTTCAGAGGCAGAACTTAGAAAAGAGATTAGAGAAAAAGTAAAAAATAATTCTTTATTAGAGAGGTTGAGATTATGAAAGAAAGATATTCTAGACAATCTCTAATTCCTGGCTGGAATCAGGAATCTCTAGAAAAATCTTATGTCGCAATAGTGGGAGGTAATAATACACCTGCTCTAACCTCGTTTGTTTCTGGAGGATTAGCTGCTCTCGGGGTAGGGAAGCTTCTTTTAACAGGCGAAAGAATAGGAGATGCAGGAATCTTTGGTTTTGGAGGTTCCATTCCTAAATATATAAGCTTACTAAATTCAGATATATTAGTTTATCCTAATGAAGTCAGATTATCAAATCAAGATATAACTGAGTATATACTCTCAGAAACAACAGAAATTCCTTTAAACGCTATAATTGATATTTCTAACTCTCAAGATTCTCAATATTGCTGCCTGTCTTATGGAAGAGCTAAAAAGATTCCTGTTTTTTTAGGAACATCAAGCCTCTCAGGACTAGCATTTTTTAGAAGTACAGAAAAAAGAGAACAAAGAGAAAACATAGAGTCTATTGTAGAATCTATATTAAAATTTGAAGCACAAAAAGAAGGTAAAATAAACAGTTTAACTTTGGCATCAATAATAATAGATGAAACAAAAAAAACACTAATGCCTTTTAAAGGAGATGTAGAATCAACTGATTTACTTTATAAAAATTCAGATTACCTAAAATATATAAATAAAAATATTTTAATGGTGGGAGCAGGAGCAATAGGAACTTTTGCTGGAATAAGCCTTGCTGTAAATGGAGTAAAAAATTTGTATATAGCTGATTTTGATAGAATAGAAATAGGAAACCTAGGAAGCCAGATTCTTTATTATGGATTTGATACATTCACAGATCAAAACAAAGCCAGTGTTCTAACAACAAGATTAAAAGAAATAGCAAGAAGATATTGTTTTCAACAATCTAATTTTAATAGCTTAACTAGCAAAGTAGATGCAGATTTTGTAGAATTCTTGGAAAAGAATAATATAGAAGCCATATTGGGATGCGTTGATAATATGTATACAAGAGCTGTATTAAATATGCTATCTTCACATAAACAAATTCCTTATATTGATGGAGGTTCTGGAAAATTTGGCTGCGATGTCTTTACAGTTATTCCAGGAAGAACAGCGTGTCTTAATTGCCAAACTGCAGAGGGCTTAAAAGAAGCAGTTGTTCAAGAACAACAAGAAAAAAGAAAAAGAGAAGAAAGAGACTGCATATACGAGCCCAGTTTAATTGTACCAAATCAAATTGCAGGAGCAATGATTGTAAATAGACTAAGGAGAATAGAAGCTACTCCTAATACTACCAAATTTCTTTCTGGAGATGGAATAAGGCATAAACAAACTATTTCTAAATGCAAAGAGAATTGTAATCCATATTTAACAATTGCTGAAGTCCAAAAGTTCTTGAAAGATGGTAAATGATGAAACCCAAAGAAATATAGAAAAAGTTTTGTCAGAAGGCTCTTTTCAAGATAGGTTGCCTTTAAAATCAAAAATTTGGACAAAACTAAATCCAATATATGAAGCAATGGCGGCTGCGTTTGTAAGGTATATTGATGATGAGACAATTGCACAAAGACTATTAAAAGCAAAAGATACAGACGAAATGGGCGAGCTCTTAGGAATTCAGGCCTTAATGAAAAGAGAAGAGTTAGAAAAAATTGATCTTGTTAGAGAAAGGCTTGTTAAAGGAGAAAGTATACAACAAATTGTTTATTTTGCCGCTTTACAACTAGCAGAAGATAAAAGAACCCAAAACGGAAAAATTTTGTATTCTGCTGCAAAAACTCAAAATAATTTAAGAAGATATACTTTAAAAGCTTTAAAAAAAATAAATGCAGAAGACATTTATATTAATAGTAATAGAATTCCTGAACTAGAAAGAAGAGCAAGAAGAATTAGAAAAAGAAGAATTGCAAAAATAGTTGCCTCTTGTTTGCTTGTGCCATTTATTGCTTTTGGCAGTTTTTATGGTATAAAAAAACATAAAGAAGTCAAAAATTATATAAAAGAAAAAATTTCTTTTTTTGAAAATGACATAGAAGATAAAAAAAATTTTCTCTCTTCATTAGAAGAAAAAACTAGAATTATCCAGCAAGAATGTTCTGAATATGAACAGAATCTTTCTGAATTAGAAAAGAATATTAAAGATAAGGAAGAAGAGTCTGAAAATTTAGAAAGAGAGAATGAACTGAAAAAACAAGAAATTGCAAATTACCAGGAAGAAACAGAACATTTTAAAGAAATATATGAAAAATCAGAAAAAGATTATTCTGATTTAGAAGGAAAACTTGCAAAAAGAAGGCAAGAGTTTTCTGCTCTTGAAGAAAATTATCAGGAAAGAAGGAAAGAATTTTCAGATTTAGAAAATCAATTAAAAGAAAAGGCAAGATACCTAAGTGAGTTAGAGAATTGCAGAATTGAATTAGAAGATATAAAAACAAATTTTACAGAATTGGAGGATGACGCAAAAGAACAAAAAGTTAATTTAACACAAAGTAGAATAGATTATTTCAACAGGCAGTATCAAAGAGGTATAGATTTGGTAAAACAAGGCAAGTTTGAAGAAGCAGAAAGTTTAATCTCGAGCTTGAAAAAACAAGTAGAAGAGTGTCAAAGAGGCTATACAAAATGAGATTTAAAAGATTAGAAGCTATTTTACTAAGCTGTTTCTTAGCTGGCTGCACTTCAATTAGCGAAAGAGAAATAAGGACAGATATTAGGGCAAAAGAAATTTCTAGAGAGGTTAGCTATTCACAGAACCATTGTCAAAATATAGAAGAGTTATTACAGCAAGTACAAGATACAGAGAGAAAAATAGAGTTGAAAAAAAATGTAGAAAAAATTAATAAAATAATAGACGAGACTAAAAACAATACTAGCTATGCTATTGGAGACAAGCCTACAAATGCGCTTCAAGAAGAGTTTACTAATTTAGTCAATGAATTAGAGACAAGAAAAAATCCATATTTAAATGAGTTGGCAAATGAATTAAAAGATTATAGCTATATTGAAATAAAGAAAAAAGAGCAATCTAAAATATCAGGATATTCAATTACAAAAGAGATAGTTGCTAAAACAATATTCTTTCCAATTCTTGTTGGAGTTAGTTCCATAGCAATACTTCCTTCTATATTTGATGAGGAGATGAGAGAGGAGTATCTAGATATCTGGAAAGATTATTTTACTGAGCTTAGTTTTGCAGAAGAAGAAAAATACGAAGTTTATGATATTTATGCAGTTTATCCTTATAAAAAAGAAACAAAAAAAGTAAAGGAGAATGTAAGGAAAGAAGATGTCAGAGAATATTTAAAACCTAGTCCAGAAGACTTAGAAAAAGTTTTAAAAGACTCAAGAATAATTTTTTAAGATATAGTAAATAATTTAAATCTAACTCAAAACCTTAATTCCTTTATCTTTATAATTCCAAGCAGAATGCCCAAACTGAATTATCAAATCAAAATTCTTAACTTGAGGAACATCACAGGCTCCGAAACAGCTTCCAAGCCAGATGAAAAAATTCACTTTTGGAATTTTTTCTTCCAAATAATCAACTACAATAGTAGCATAAGGCTTTAATCCATCAGGAAATTGAAGAAGAACCTTGCAAGCCTTCTCTTTTTTTATCTTGCTTATAATTCTTTCTAATTCTAAGTCATATTCTTCTTGCAACTCTGAGATTGATTTCTTTATCATAAAACAACAAAACATATATAGATTAAAAACCTTACTAAAATATGAGCTTACAACAAATAACTCAAGAGATAGTAGATGAACTTGAAAGATTTATCTTTTTGGGGCATATAAGAGGGAGAGCTGGAAAACTAAAAGATGCTTCAGAACATTATACAGCAGTTTTTGAATTCAGAGTTAGTAACGAGGGTAAAGTAAGAGCCTTATTCGGTTTTTTAGATGAAAGAAAAGATAATTATCAAAATACAGAATTAATATTTGACAAGCACAGAATTCCTGATTTAGAAGAAGATTTGTGGCATATAACATTAGTCTCATATGCAGGAAAGCCAAAAGAACAAGAACTTGCTCTTATTGGAAGTTTATATTCATTCAAAAAAGATTTAGAGGCGTATAGAATAAGAAAAAAATAAAATGCCTACAAAATTTCAAAAACATAACGAAAGATTTATAAATATCTCAAGCTTAATAATATTACTTGATGAGGGTGATCGCATTCTGTGAGTTATTTTCTCTGGCAGTGTCGGGAGTCGAACCCAAGCCTATTTCTTGATGAGGGCGGGCACTACCATTGTGCTATACTGCTTCCAGATTATAATTTAAAAAATAAATATCTTTATAAAATTAATGAGAACTAATTTCCAAAGAAAAGTTTACAGAATAGTAAGGAAAATCCAGAAAGGAAAAACATTAAGCTACAAAGAAATAGCAAGAAAATTAAAAACTTCTCCAAGAGCAATAGGGCAGGCTCTTGCTAGTAATAAAAATCAAAAAGTCCCTTGTCATGGAGTAATAATGAGTTCTGGAAAATTAGGTGGTTATAATAAAGGCATAAAGAAAAAAATAAAACTGTTGAGAAAAGAGGGCCTAAAAATTAAAAAAGGAAAAATAATTTTAGGCTAAATCATCAAGGCTGTGAAGGGGGGTGACTTTTCCTTGTTTTCCAGACGAATTACATATAAATCTGTCATAAAATCTTTGTGCAATTTCATCAACCCCTCTTTTAATTTCAGGATCTATTTTTTTATACATTCGCAACATTGCCTTAGAAAATTTATGTGGATTAAAATTTGGACTAAAAGATCTTAACATAGAACAGAGCGTCAAATTAGAAAAGATTTCATCAATAGTCTCAGAATAAGGATAATTTCCATTTGTATCAAACATCACATCTCCCAAAACTTCTTGATGTCTTTCTTTTTCACGATAAAAAAATGTATGAACCTTTGTGTCTCTCATAAAATAAGGAATAACCCTTTTTGAAATACAGAGATTTACAAAAGCAGCAAAAACATCATAAACTCCTTGATAATTATGTCTAATTTCTTTGACTTCAACCCCTTTCCCTTTCCCCATCCTCTTTTCCATATCTTTAATTCTATCTCAAGCTTTATAAATAATATTGTAATCAAAAATATATAATTAAACACCAATCATAAAAAACAAAAATGATACGCCAACCAATTGTAACAGTATGCGGGCATGTAGATCATGGAAAGACTTCTCTACTAGATAGTATACGAGGCACAAAATTCACAGAAAAAGAACCCGGCTTAATCACACAGAAAATTTCTTTCACTTTATTTCCCTCAGAACAAATAAAAAAAGGCTGCTATTTAATTGACAAGTATGGAATACCCTTAAAAATTCCTGGTTTTCTTTTTATAGACACACCAGGACATCAAGCTTTTACTAATTTAAGAAAAAGAGGAGGAAGTTTAGCAGATTTAGCTATTTTGGTAATAGACATAAACGAAGGAATAATGCCTCAGACAGCAGAAGTTTTAAGCATTTTAAAGCAAAATAAAACTCCTTTTGTGATAGCATTAAACAAAATTGACAGATTAGGGGGGTGGAGAAGATTAGATGAAGATATAAAAGCTAATCTCGAGTTACAAGCTTTACACACGCAGGAACAATTTCAAGAAAAATTATACAAGATTACAGCAGCTTTATCAAGCCATAATTTTAAATCAGACTTGTTTTGGAATGTAGAAGACTTCACAAAGAAGTTAGCAATAATCCCTCTTTCAGCTAAAACTCAAGAAGGTTTGCCAGAACTTTTGATGGTTTTATGCGGACTAAGCCAGAAGTTCTTAAGCAAACAATTATCTTTAGGAGAAGATGCAAAAGGGGTTATTTTCGAAATAAAAAAAGAAAAAGCAATGAATTATATTCAAGCTATTCTTTATGATGGAATACTAAAACAAAATGATGAGATTCTAATAGCTACTTTTGACAAACCAATAATAGCAAAAATCAGAGCATTAGAGGAGATTTTGCCTTTAAGTGATAAATTTTCTTTCAAGAAAGAAGTAATAGCAGCAACAGGAATAAGAATGCAGACAACCCAAGCAGAGAAGATTCTTCCTGGAATGCCTTTCCAAATTTTAAAAGACAACATAGAAAAAATAGAAAAAGAATTTAAAAAACAGCTTGAAGAAATAAAAACAGACAAGCAGGGAATAATAATAAAAGCAGACTCTTTAGGAAGTTTAGAAGCTTTGCTTCTCATGTTAAGGCAAAATAGAATTAAAGTTTTAAAAGCAAGCATAGGAAATATAAACAAGCAAGATATTGCACTTGCTAAAACTAATTTAAATGAAAATCCAGTAAATGCTGTTATCTTAGGTTTTAATGTTAAGATAGATGAAGAAGTAACTCAAGATACAGAAATTAAGATTATTACTGACGAGATTGTTTATAAACTAATAGAAAACTTGCAGAAATGGCAACTAGATAAAGCCAAGGAAATAGAAAGAATAAGATTATTAGGACTAGCTAGTATATTTAAGCTTGAGATTTTAAGCAATTATGTTTTCAGAGATAGAAACCCTGCAATATTTGGAGTTAGAATTTTGGGAGGAAAATTAAAGCAGGGAATTCCAGTTATAGATGAAAATAACAACGAGATAGCAAGAATAAAAAATATACAGCAAGAAGGAAAAAACTTGCGAGAAGCATCTTCAGGAGAAGAAGTTGCAATAAGCTTGCCAGGAACAACTTTTGACAGGCAGTTGAAATCTTGCAAGTCAATATATTCAGATTTGACAGAGCAGCAGTTCCGCAATTTCAAAAAAAACAAAGATTTGCTGTCAGAAAGCGAGAAAAAAATCTTGCAGGAAATAGCTTTAATCAAAAGAAAATTCAAGCCAACTTGGGGAGTTTAACCAATTAATTTTTCTAAATTATTCCTAACAAAAGTAGAATGGGTTCTTAATGCTCCTCTTAGAGTTAATGAAACTTTTGATTTAAAATCATACTTACCATTTACTACATATTGTATTGTTGTTAGATAATGATTTCTCCTAAGTCTTGTTTTTACTTTTATCCTGTTTTTTCTTTCTCTATAAACTGTTTCTACTAAAAGTTTCATAACTTAAACATAAAAGCTTTATTTAAAAGCATTATTCTGATTTAAAATATAGTTTAGTTTATCTTTCTACTTTACTATCTCCATAAAATTTAACCACCATTTCTTTTCCCTCCACCCATACACCCTTATTATATTACTTGGAGTTTTTCTACTCCTATTAAAACTATAGTGAAAAAGATAACAAGGACAAATTTTAGAAATAGCTGAAGCAGTATCCCAATTATCTTCTATTGCAAACAAACACTTATTTATTCGAGCTACTTCTGCTTTTTCTCTTCCATTTGAGGTGAATTGTATTGACAAATAAGGAATTTTATCTTTTTGTAAAGAAGTCAAGGTATCTTCTTCTGCTTGTTTATAAAAATTTTTTCTAGAAGTAGATAAAACAATTGCAAATCTCTGATTAAGGAACTCCAAACCTTCCTTTGCTGCATTAACTAGAGGAGCATTCCTATAGAATCTTTTTTTTGATAATTCTTCAAAAACTTTTCTTTCTAATTCAACTGAACCCCAGAGATTATCTCGAATATTATACCTTTTCCATTCTTCTCTCCTAATCCTTCTCCCAAGTATTCTCTCTATTTCATCATTAATAGCCTTATCAACATCATAAATTATAGCATCCAAATCAACTAAAATTTTATGCTTTGCCATTTTTCTTTTTATAAATTTAAAGAATCAAATTACGGGCACTAACACCAACAACAATCCACCCAATATCTTAATCAAAATACTATGATTTATAAATTCTTATATTCTCTAGCATATTTATTTTTTCTTCCACCTAAACCTTTTTTGTTTATATCTTCTGCATTTCTGTTTTCCTATAGAATATGGAGAAACAAAACTAAAATATCTCTGCCCTGTCTTATCTTTTAAAGAATCTTTATCAGATTTCAAAAACTCAAGCTCTCTTTCTAGTACGCTTAAACAAGATTTTCTCATATCACAATCATCGCATTTTTTTCCAAATTCTGTTGAAGGAATCAGTTTTTTTCTTCTGCTTAGAAATTCTTTAACTTCTTCCTCAATATCTTGTAAATTCAAAAAAAGAGCTAAAATATCATCATCTTTTCTTGTTGTTCTATAAATTAGTTCTGGCATGCTCTTTGTAGTTTCTGGATCTCTTCTTAATGTATCAAACATAAAAAGCTCTGGTTTAATCCTGTCACTTATGTAATTTGGGTTTCCAAAGAATCTTTCTCTTTCATTTTCTAATCCTATGCTTTTTGCAAATTCCCCATCTTTATAAGCAAGAGAACAAACAGCAAAACAATATAAAGTTAATTGAGGATTTCCTAAAAGCTTCATTTCTCCTGCCCAAGGACTTTCTGTTTTGTAATCCCTGATTACAATACTCTCCCTATTTAATCTAATCTCGTCAATTTTTCCTTTAAACCTTCTTTTTTCAAAAAGGAAGTCAAACTTTAATTCAGAATATATTGGAGGGCCTTCATTAACAGCATAATCAAACAGAGGATTGCAAACTTGAGGGATATAATGATTATAAATTTCCCACATTTCTCCGTCAAATCTCCACTCAATAGATCTTCCTGCTTTTTCATCTTGATTACACATCATTAACCATTGCCCTTGTGCATAATCTACAAATTCCTCTGGATTAGAATATTTCTTTTTTGAAATTACCTTGCCTTTTTTGTTTCTTTTTATCTCCTCTTTCTTGCCAAGTCTATCCCAAAAAGTCACTCCTGTTTTTTCATGACACATTAAATTATGCATTAAGCTTCCTCTTCTATAAACAGAGGGCAACAACTGCTCTTCTCTTAAAATATATTTAAGAAAGTATCTTCTTTTACAATAATTTGCAAAGTTCAATCTCGTAGAGCTCCAATTAAAAACATCAAAAATAGCCACAACCTTAGGATATAAAACAACACTTGATTCTAAATTTTTCATGCAAAAAAATAAAAAACAAGATAAATAAACTTTTATATACTGAAATATAAAGATTTAAAAACAACCTTCTTTTTTAAAAAAGGAAACAGAAAAATCAATTTAAAATGCCATTTAAAATAAACATCTCAGACAAGGGAAAGACATTCAAGTTAGAAGTAGATACAGAATTTTTGTTGGGTAAAAAAATTGGCGAGACTATAGAAGGAAAAGAGATAAAAAAGGAATTAGAAGGTTATGAACTTGAGATTACAGGCACAAGTGATATAGCAGGATTTCCTGGCTTCAAGAATATAGAAGGAACAGGCTTAAAGAAAATCTTGCTTAAAAAAGGTTTTGGAATGAAGAAAAAGCCAAGAAAAGAAGGCAAGAAAGGAAGCAAAAGATTGCCAAAAGGTTTAAGATTAAAAAAATCAGTGAGAGGAAATACTATATCAAGAGACACGATACAAATAAATACTAAGGTAATAAAATTAGGAAATAAAAAATTAGAGGAAATTTTTCCTGAACAGATTAAGGAAAAAGTAAAAGAAGAACCTAAGCAAGAAGTAAAAGTGGAGTCCTAAAGAAAACTTAAAACTCAAAAGAAAACAATTAAATAATGTTAAGGATAGTTATAAATTAACAATAAAAATAAATAAGCAAAAATACAAAAATGAGAAGAGAAGAAAAAGAAAAATCTGAAAAAGAAGAGAAGAAAAAGAAAAAAGAGAGAAAAGGCAAGAAACCCCATAAGAACAAACCTTCAAGCAAGAGATGGAAAAAATACAAAATAGAGGGGGATAAAATAACAAGAGAGAAAACATGTCCGAGATGCGGAGCAGGAATATTCTTAATGAAAGCTAATAATAGATTATACTGCGGTAAGTGTCATTTGACTGAGTTCGTAAGCGAAAGTAAATAATTATTTAATTCTTTCTAATTTCGTAAGTTTAAAAGTAGCTATATATATGCCAGTTTGCGCTTGTCTGTTAATTTCTGTAGCAAGATAAAAAGCTTTTTCAAATGGGCTTCTTCTATCCCTAAGACTTCTTGTATGTCTAAATGTTATAAAGCCATTCTCTTGGAGAAAAGCTCCGGGTAGATGATAAAGATTCGGCTTTCTCTCAACGGCAGGTCCTAATAATCTATTTTCTTTAAATCCATGTTCATCTACATTCATTATTACTACCAAGCTAGTCTTACCTTCAAATCTTTCCAACTCTTTTTCATTTTCAGCAATTTCCATTTTTAGTCCGGCCAATGTTACTGCTTTAACATCTGCTCTCTCTCGAGCATATTTTTCTCCTGCTAAATGAGCATCCCAAAGGTATTTATAAGGAGTTAGGCCATTTGTCTGAAAGGATTCATAATCTCTAGACTTATATCTTCTATTAACTGCCCTTCCAAAAAGATATTCTACTTCCGGATATCCGGCAATAAATACATGTCCATTTATCTGTTTCATAATTCCTAATTGAAGTTTGAGTTAAAAAGAATTTATGTGATAGAATAAATATAAAAAACGCGGGCTAGAAAATAAAAATTTAATAGCTTATTCCGCGAAAAGATTTCTCTTTTTTATTACAAATTAAATATAAAAAAGTGGGGGCAGAATTTAAAAAAATAATGCCAATAATCCACTAAAAGATTTCTCTTTTATTAAAATATTTTACTTAATTCCAGGGTTTCGTAAACCCTGGAAGAGGCAAGTTCAGCAGATCAAAAGAGTTGCTGAGTTGCCTCTCCTGGGCAAAAAGAGGTGATAATAAACCTAAGTATAAGGTATTTATAAATCTTTCGGTTATGTTACTATTCTAAAATTACATCGATTATTAGCTGGTTACACACTTACAACACCGCTGATAACTATTAAATACCTCCCTTAATCACATATTTTCCAATTAGGCAAAGTTTATAAGTTTTGTGATATTTAAATCTATATAATGGAGAAAATAGGTAACGAACAACTTTATAGTTTATTAACAAGCAAAGAGGTAAGCTGGCAGGCTATAATCTATGATTTAATAAATACAGAACAGCTTGATCCGTGGGATATAGATTTAGCTTTATTAGCAAATAAATACTTGGAAAAAATAAAATCCTTGGAAGAAGCAAATTTTTTAATTTCAAGCAAGGTTTTATTAGCTGCCTCAATTTTATTAAGATTAAAATCTGAAATCTTGCTTTATAAGTATATAAAAAGCATAGATGAGATTTTGTTTGGAAAAAAAGAAGAAGTCAAGCAAGCAGAAAAAATAGAGATTCCTTTAGATGAGCTTCCTTTTTTATATCCGAAAACACCCTTGCCAAGACAGAGAAAAGTGACTTTACAAGAGCTTATGCAAGCATTAGACAAAGCAATGAACACTGAAACAAGAAGAATAAAAAGAGAGGTAGAAGAAAAAACAAGAGAAAAAAATTTAGATATTGTATTACCGAAAAGAAAAATAAATATAAGAGAAAAAATTCGGGCTATTTATGCCAAAATCCTCACTTATTTTAAAAAAAGGCAGACAAAAATCTCTTATACTGAACTTACTGGAGGAAAAAAAGAGGAAAAGCTTGCTTGTTTCCTTCCTTGCTTGCATCTAGACTCGCAACACAAGTTATTTTTAGAGCAAGAAGGGCATTTTTCAGAAATATGGCTCTGGCTCTATCATCATTACAAAAAACAGCAAGAATTAGAAATAATAAAAAAAGAAGTTAAGTTGGAAAAAGAGCTATTAGAACAAGAAAAAATTGCAAAAGAAACAAGTTTCGACAATCCTCTTGCAAATTTCTTTGATTTAGTAGGAAAATAAAATTACCTTACCTTCAAATAATTAAATAACTCCAAATATTTTTAACGCAAGCCAAATTATTAACAATACAAAAACAATCCATGCTAAGATATCCCAAAAACTCCTTTTGCCATATAAGTTATAATTAGTTATTCTTTATTAATTTTTCTACATTAACTTTTCTACCAGCTCTTTCTCGCTAACCCAACTTTCCTTCCCGGTTTTCATATCTCTTAACTTTAGCTTTTTTTTCTTCACTTCCTCTTTTCCAAGAAAAATAACCTGCTTAATTCCATAAGAGTTTGCGTACTCTAAAGCTTTGGTTATTTTGCCATAAAAAATCTCACAAACAATTCCTTGCTTTCTTAATTTTTCAGCTAACTTCACAGCTTTTTTATCTTCTCCAATTGAAATTATCAAAACCTTTTTCTCCTCAACTTTTATTTTAGCTAATTGGCTTAGTCTCTCTATCCCAAAACTTATTCCTGTACTTGGGATATTGTTTACTGAATAACTTCCTCCTCCACATATAGTTTCTTTCATCTCTTTAGTTTTAACTTCAAATACATTTCCGTTATAATAACTTAAACCTCTTGCCAATTTAGGATTAAATTTTATTTTAACTCCATAAATCTTACATAATTTAATTAAATCCTCTAATTCTTTAAATCCAGAAAATTTCTTGAAATAGCTTAATGGTTTATTTAGAAGTTTTAACAGTTTTATTATAGTTATTTTGTCTATAAACTTGGCTAAATTTAACTTTACAACATCTTCTCCTTGTTTGTCTATTTTGTCAATCTCTCTTAAAACAAATTCCACATTAGAAATCCCTAAACTTTTGATTACAGAAGTTATTAATTTTCTGTTGTTAATTTGAATTTCAGCATTTATTTTAAGCTCTTTCATTATTTTTCCAGTTAAGCTTAAAATTTCTGCCTCATTCTTGACATCAGAGCCAACAACATCCACATCAGCTTGAGTTATCTGCCTAACTCTGTTGCTTGAGACAGGCTCATCTCTAAAAACATATCCTATCTGATATCTCTTATATGGCAACTTTTTATTTTTAGCTGTTCTCTTAAGTTGAAAAGTTAGCTCATATCTTAAAGCTAAATCCCTGTTACCTTTATCTTTTAACTTGAAAATATCAGAAACTGCCTCATCAAACTCATTTTCTCCTTTTACAAAATCTTCTTGTTCTATAACAGGAGTTTCTTCAGGATTAAAACCATAAAGCTTGAAATTTCTAATTAAGTTTTCAATTATCTTTTCTCTCTTCAAAGCTTCTTCTCCTGTATAGTCAGAAAATCCTTTTACTGGTTCCATTTTTATTTACCTTTTTCGAAAAATTTATTCTGTTTTTCTCCTCCTTATAGCCCCTTTTTCTATAAAAATTAATTGATTTTGATTTTTTATTTGTTGTGAATAATATTCTCTTTACATTATTATTTTTAGCATAAGATTCTACGAAATTTAATAAACTTTCCCCCACACCTTTTCCTTTAAATTCTTGCTTAACAGCCAAATCTTCTATAATAAGAACTTTTCCTTCCCAATATTGTTCTAACTTAAATACTATAACACTAATAATTATATTATTAATTAATGCAATATAAATTTTTCCTATTTTATAATAAAATTTTAGACTTTTTAAAATAGAGTTAATTTTTGCTTTTTCGTTAAATGGTGGTTTAGAGAATTCTTCTAACATAAGTTTTGCAATTTCTTTTAGTTCTTTTTTTTCTGCTTTCTTAATCCTCATTTTTGCCTCCTTTTCAAAGGGCGAAAGGAGGGAGTCGAACCCTCTTCTAGCGGGGTCTGCTCTCGAATCCAATCCTGTTCGTTTGGTGTTCGTTCGCCACAGCCGCTTATACTAGCCGTTGTACTACAATCGCCATTATTTAATTCAAGAAAATATAACTTAAAAACCTTATCAAAACCAAGAAAGCAACAGCTAGAAAAATTATTTCTAGGCCTGATGAACAGACCCCCATAAATTTATTCTAGTGTCAAAAATCTCCACAAATTTAGATTTTTGATCACTGTCAAAAATTTTCATTTTTGAAGCTTTCATAAAAATCATAAATTTTCAGTATTTTTAAAACTATTGTTCGCTAATTTCTCAACATGCTGAAAAACCCTTATATCAGGAGATAACAAGAAAATATGATCGTCTTTACTTCTTAATCCTCTGTAAATCCTTTGTAAAAATTCCCTCCATGCTTTATCAAGATAAAATTCATTATATTGTTTAGGGTGAGTTTTCTTTAAAATTTTCCAAAACAAAGAATTAATATCTGGGTAAGGATATTTTGTCAAAATTATGCTATTACACATCTCTCCAGGAAAATCAACTCCTCTTTTGCATTTTGTAGAATAAAGAATTGGAAGTTCTTTATTTTTAAATTTCCTTAAATTTTCTCCAACTTTTTCTTTATTCTGCATTTCAACAAATTTTTCCCTGCTTATAATTTCTAAACCATAATTTTTAATTTCTTTTTCTGTAGGCAAATCAAGAAAAGATATAACGTGGACTAAAACCGGCTTAACCGCCTGTTTTAAACATTTATCCAATGCAAGAAAATATTGTTTTCTGGTAACTTTTCCTGTTTTGAAATTTTCGTATTTGCAGTTAACTTCCATACCTGTTTTTAAAAAGCTGATTTTGCCAGGCATTTTTGTTTCTGCCTCTATAATTTTGTATTCTCTTAAGCCAAAAATATCTTTCAAAACATCTTCAGAATGGATTGTTCCAGACATCAAAACCAAAATCTTATTTTTATCTTGCAATTCTTTAAATCTTTTTTCAAGGTTTATTGTAACTATTCTCACAATTAAATTTTTCTCCTCTTTTGAGAAAGTTATGTATGTTTCATTTAACAAATCATAAAATGTTTTTGCGACTTCCTCGACATGATAGCAGTAATTTTCTTCATCACACTCAACATAACTCATTATATCATTGTCAAGAAATTCATAAAAAATATCAACAAGTCTGCTTTTTTTAATTGGAGTTATCTCCTCGTTAGAAAAATCTGAATTTAAAAGTTCTTTTGTTATGTCTATAATTCTTTTAATCGATTTGTTTATTGTTTCATTATCAGCAAATAAAGTGCCGAGAGCAAAATAAAATCTGTTCAGGTTAATATCCATATTTTCAGATAAGCTGTCAAGAAACTCATCACATTCGTCTATGATTTCTATTTCAGTTGCTGGTTTTCTGTTCATTACTGTTTCAAGCAGATATTTATGGCTATTAAAAATCAAAGCATCTGAATTAACATAAGAATCATACTGATCATAGTATCCGCAGCCCTGTTTTCTGTTATAGATAACAAAAAATCTGTTTTTCAATCCCTTGTAAATAGTTTGTTTCGCATCATCCAAGTTTAAATCTAATTCAGCTGGAACAATAGGACTCCAGAACTTGCAAATAGGAGCGATTGACATTCTTCTTACTTCTTTTAATTCAAGATTTTCTTTAAGTTTAGGGTTTTTCCTTGTATATTCTTTTATTATTTCTGCATTTCTTTCTTTAATTTCTATTTTGCATGGAAGAAAACTGTTGTTGCATGAGCTGTCTTTTATTCTTCTATTTGTTTTTCTATCCTCTTTCTTAAAGGCAAAATCATCAAGAGTTCTATTTTCTTCAATTCCTATAATTCTATTTTCTTTTAAGAATGGACAAGAAAAATTTTGCCTTCCTGTTATTATTCTTATTCTTAACTTTTCTCCATTATTTTTAAACAAGTATTTCCTTTCTGTATAATCATACTCGTATTGTTTTTGAAGGTTTTTAATCGGGACAATAATAGAAGCTTTTCCAACTTCTTTTGCAAGATTCAAAGCAATAGCTGATTTTCCACTTCCGCAAACACCTTTAATAAATATGATTTTTGTTCCTTTTTTAATTTCTTCTAAAACTTCTTTAACAATATCTTCTTGATTCTTGCCATTAGAAAAAATTAATGGTTCTAATTTTTTCTCATTTTCATATAGGTTCCACATAATATTAATTATAAAGAAAGCTTTTAATAGTTTAACTCTTTACAAAAAATGTCGAAAATGAAATTTTACTCTATATTGCTAGCATTAGTTATGATAGCTGTATTTATCTTACAAACTACATTTCCAAATTTTACTGAATCTTTGCTATTAAATCAACAAGCTTTTCCACAAATTTATAGGTTTATTACAGCAATTTTCTTACACGGAAGCTTAACTCATTTAATTTTCAATTTGTTTGCCTTAATTTTATTTGGCTTAATTTTGGAAAAATTAATTGGAAGTTACAAATTTTTATTTATTTTTCTTGCGTCGGGAATCATAGCTAATATAATTTCTGTTTTTTTCTATCCAAGCAGTTTAGGAGCTTCAGGAGCTATTTTTGGAATTATAGGAGCATTAACTATAATCAAGCCTTTAATGAGTGTTTGGGCTTTCAATTTGCCTATGCCTTTGTTTTTAGCTGCGATTTTGTGGGCTATTGGAGATATTCTTGGTATATTCTATCCCTCTGGAATTGGAAATATAGCTCATTTATCTGGATTAGCTTTAGGTTTATTGTTAGGAATTTATTTCAGATTCAAGCACAAAGAAAAACAAGAAATTAGTTACTCATACAAAATCAATATTCCAGAATCTTATATGCAGGATTGGGAAAATAGGTTTATGAGATAATTTTTTAAATCTCAAGTTTTTAATTTTTCTATGGAAAAATTGAAACTAAATAGAAACAATAAAAAATATCCAAAAAAGGCAAGAAAGACTTTAAAAAAGATTAAACCGCTTGGGAAACCAGTTTATGGAAAATTTCTTGCATTAATGATAAAAAACCACATTCTTAACGAGGAAGAGAAATAAAAATGCCCAAAACTAAATCTCAATTCCTAATTGTCAAGAACCACCAGTCAAAGACTGGTGGCATGAAGATGTCACATTTCGTGTGGTTCTTAAGCATGTCAAGGACTTCATGTCCTTGAGCACTCTCAGGAATTTCATTCCTGAAGCACTCAGAATTCCACGAGTGTATCAAACCACTCGTCAAAGACGAGTGGAATTCTGATGTTTAAATTTAAGATACTGAATTGAAAATTGTTTTCCACTGTATCTGTGTCGGAGGCGCAACATCTGCTTTCTGCTACTAGTCAGCCCATATTTTCTGTATTTTGTAAAAAGGATATTAACACTTTACGTCCACTATAAACAAAATTATAGAGTTAAGGCAGCCGTAACGTTGCGTCCACCTAATAGAAAGATTTATAAACTTGGTGGACGTATACAAATTATGGTGTATACAGAGATTAAAGAAAAAAATAAAAGGAAGTATTATTATAGAGTTAAATCTGTAAAAAAGGATAAGAAGACAGGCAAAGAAAGAATATATTTGGGAGTAAATTTAAGCAAACAGGAATTAAAGAAAAAAGAAAAAGAAGCAGATAAAAAACTTAATGTTTTTAATGCAATATTAGAAAAAGAAGAGTTAGAATTTTTGGAGAAAATAAAAAGAGATTTTTCTAAG
>Ga0209541_10002302_pt1 | contig 36318 bp, 40 predicted proteins | sample RifCSPlowO2_01_FD_184027 | JGI IMG/M metagenome (GOLD analysis project Ga0209541, IMG submission 184027) | Groundwater microbial communities from Rifle, Colorado - Rifle CSP2_plank lowO2_0.1 (SPAdes) (version 2) | ecosystem: Environmental > Aquatic > Deep subsurface > Groundwater | place...
CTCGGCATGTATCTTTTTAATTTAATCCCCTCGTCAACAAGAAATTCTTTTATATATAAATTCTCCTTAACCATGTTGAAATTATTCTCGGCATTGGCGACCGCGGAATTTAACAATTTAATCAAAGGCAAAACAGGCCTCTTCATCAAGAACTCCAGCTGATTCAATGCGTTGGAAACATCTTTGTTCTTAACCAAATTAGTAACAGCCCTGACTTTTCTGGGGGCCATTCTCAATCCGTTCAGTTGTGCTTTAATTTGCATGATTAATGTTTAATTATTTTTTTGGTGCAGCTACTTCTGCCGGGGCTTTGGCTGCTTGGGCGGCCTCAATATCTTTCTGTTTTTGGGCAGCTTCCAACTCTCTTTGCATCCTTCCGCCATGTCTTACAAATTTCCTCGTCAAAGAAAACTCGCCCAATTTATGACCTATCATATCTTCTGTTACGAAAACCGGAACGTGAACTCTGCCGTTATGGACACCGAATGTGAATCCTATCATTTCTGGAATAATCGTGCAGGCTCTTGCCCATGTCTTAATAATCGTTTTATCGCCCGCTCTAATCTTGCCTACTTTTTTAAGTAGCTTTTCGTTAACGTATGGTCCTTTTTTAAGTGATCGTGACATGTTTTATTTTTTTCTTCTGATTATAAATTTGCCTGATTTTTTCTTTTTGTTTCTTGTCTTCCTTCCACCGGTAACTTTTCCGTAAGCGGTTTTCGGACGCCTTGTTCCTCTGCCCTGTTTTCCTTCTCCTCCTCCATGAGGATGATCAACGGGATTCATGGCCGTTCCTCTAACCTTCGGTCTTCGTCCAAGCCATCTGGATCTTCCAGCTTTTCCTAAAACTATCGTGCTATGTTCAGCATTAGAAACCTGACCAATAGAAGCATAGGAATCACCCTGAATCATCCTTGTCTCCGATGAAGGCATTACCAACTGAACAAAACCACCTTCGCTTGCCAAAACAGTTGCCCCAGAACCGGCTGAACGGACTATTTTTCCGCCCTGTCCAGGAAACAATTCTACGTTATAAACCATGGAACCTTGTGGAATGTTCTTTAGTTTCATTCTGTTGCCAGGTCTTACCGGTGCCTGTTCTGATGTAATAATGGTATCTCCTTTCTTGAGTTCCTGAGGAGCTAATATATATCTTTTTTCTCCATCTGCAAAATGAATTCTGGCTATTCTTGATGTTCGGTTTGGATCATATTCTAAAGCTGCAACCTTTCCCGGAATATTAATTTTATCAGTCTGCTTGAAATCTATGTCTCTGTATAACCTCTTTGCCCCTCCGCCTTTTCTGGGTCCAGTAATCCTTCCTCTGTTGTTTCTGCCATATGATTTACTGAATCCCCACTTGTGAGACTTTAAAGGCTCAATCTTGGTTAATTGAGAAAAATCATATCCTCTCATTCCTCTTCTAGAAGGTGTTGTCGGTTTATATTCTTTCATGTTCTATTATGGTTTGGCTTGTTCTATTGTTTGACCTTTTTCTAAAACTACAATAGCTTTTTTGAATTCTGATTTGAAACCAGTGTGTTTGCCTAAATCTCTTCTCTTTCTCGGCATATTTAAAACTTTAACACTCTTAATTTTTACATTAAAAAGATTTTCAACCTGTTTTTTTATCTGGCTCTTATTGGCACTTCTGAAAACTTTAAAAACATACTGATTAAATCCGTTCAACAAAGAAGCTTTTTCGCTGACATAAAAATTCTTTAAAACCCTGTATGCTTCCGCATTGCCAGTAATAGGGAGCGCGAATACTGTTTCCTTTGTTTCCTCGGATACATTCGAACTGCTATTCTCAGTATTTCCTCGCCTTCGCTCGTCAACAACATCTTCCTTTTTTGAAGGTTTTGCTTTCCTATTCTTTTCTTCTTTTTTGAAAGGGTTTAATGACATGTTTTTTATTTGTTGAATGTTTTATTTAAAGCATCCACCGAATCTTCAACCAAAACCAAATACTTGTAAGAAAGAACTTCAAGTGGATTTAAATTCCTGGCTTCTACGGCTGAAAGGTTTGGCAAATTTTTTGAAGATCTTTTTATTTTGTCCTCCATCGAAGGGAGCACTAATAGTGTCTTTGGTTTATTACCTACCTGACCAGTAGGAAGGCCCATCAAGCTCGAAAAATTTTTCAATATCACCGCCATTTCCTTTGTTTTTGGATTTTCCAAAATAATATTGTCTAAAACAAAGAGTTGTTTGTCTTTTACTTTTGATGATAAAGCCATAAATAAAGCTTTTCGCGCCATTTTTTTATTTATTTTCTTTTTAAAATTTCTTTCTTTTGTCGGTCCGAAGGTTACCCCTCCACCTTTCCATATAGGTGAACGGATAGAAGCATGTCTGGCTCGGCCGGTACCTTTTTGTTTCCATGGTTTTTTGCCTCCACCTCTTACTTCTCCCCTGCCTTTGGCGTGAGCAATAACTTGTCTTTTATTTGACCTCAACGATGTTACGATCTGGTGAACCAAATCGTTATTCATCGCCAAATTAAAAATCCGGTCGGGCAATTCAACCTTTCCGATATTTTCAGCTTTTTGATTGTATAATGGATACTGCATAAATAATTTCTAATGTCTAATATCTAATTTCTAATCAATTCCCAATGACTAATTCCTAATTTTTAGAAATTAGTAATTAGAAATTAGTCATTTATCTTGTGATCTTATCACAAGAAGCTGACCCCTATTTCCTGGGACTGCGCCCTTAACAGCAAGTAATCCATTTTCAACATCAACTCTCACGATTTTTAATCCTCTTGTGGTTACTTGGTCATGGCCCATTCTTCCAGCCATTCTCATTCCCTTCAATGTGTGTTGAGGGAATCTCTGACCGATTGAACCGGCGTGTCTTGCAACGTGATGATGACCGTGGCTGTGAGGCATACCGGAAAAACCATGTCTTTTCATAACCCCCTGAAAACCCTTACCCTTGGATGTCCCGGTAACCTTTACTTTATCTCCGATGGCAAAAACAGAAGCATCAATCTTGTCTCCAACTTTCCAATCTCCAGTCTCAGAAGCCTTGCTTAGGGGATTCTTCCGAAATTCCTTTAAGATTCTAAAATTTCCTAAATCTTTATTGTGTCCCTTTTGAGGTTTATTAATATTTTTCGCCTTTTTAGTTCCGGTTCCGATCTGAACAGCTTCGTAACCGTCTTTTTCTTTTGTCCTCACCTGAACGACAATGTTTGGCGCAACTTCAACAACGGTAACAGGGATGACCTTTCCGTCTTCCTCAAAAACCTGACTCATCCCTAATTTTTTACCAAAAATAAATGCCATAATAAAAACCCAGATTCAGCTGGGCACATACGTCCTGCTAAATTTATTTACTATCTAAGTTGTGCTTTCTGTTGTTTTAGAAACCACTTATTTCAATTAAGATTTTAACACGACAAGTGAATTTTTACAAACCGGATGTGATGAATGTTCTCGCTTTCGCGAACTTGTCCAACCCTTGCCGGATAAATTCTAAGCCGACGATTCTGTCGGCTCCCCGACTGTAACGTCGGGGCTATCTGTATTACTACCTTATTCCTCCCCACCATTTCTGATGAAGAGAGTAAAGAAATAATTATTAATTTTCTGATCCAATGTTTCCCTCTAAATAATTCTCAACTTCGGTTAGAGCATCTACAACATCGTCAACATCTCTCCAGTGACTATCCGGAATCATTTCTGCTTTTTTAACAGTTCGTCAATTCTTTTACATTGAGCATATACCTCTCCGATTACGTGTTTTTCAATTTTTGGTTCTTGTTCCATGTTTTTGTTTAACTTTTTATATTTAACGCCTGCCAAACTTTATTCATCTGTGATTTCAGTTGGTCAACTTCCGCGCGAACATCAAGTTTCTTCTCTAATTCATCAAATCGTCTTGACATCATGCCGGCTAAATTAGCGACTTCATTTTCTATTTTTGCATCAAGATTTTTCTCAAGTCCAACAATTTTTTCATCAAGACCAGTTATCTTTTCATCAACATAAGATTTCAGCTCTGTAGTTTGGCTGTCTAATTTTTGATCTAAATATTCTCTGGTAAGTTCTGACATAATGGTTAAATAATACCCTGTTTAAGCAATTTTGTCTATTACCCCATTACTTTGTTATATTCTCGCTATCAGTTTCAAGTCCCAAAACAACTCTTCCAAACCTATCTAAACCACTATCTATGTTTCGACCCAACATTTGAGCCGCTTCCAAATCTTTTACTCTGGCCAAGCCCTGAGCACTTTCACGTATTTGCTTAATCCAAGTTACTAATTCCTCTTTTTTTGATGGATTTAATTCAATCTTTTCTCTATTTTTTTCTTTCTCACGCATCTGCAATTTTATTTCATCACGTGTTTCTGTCGTAACATCTTCTAATGGTTCGTAACTTTTTATTTCTTCTAGTGTTTTTTCTGACATATATTTTTATTAAATTTTACATTTTTAACTCTATATCGACCCCTGAAGGTAAATTCAGGTTCATAAGAGCATCTATAATCTTTGGTGTCGGAGAATCTATATCAATGATTCTCTTGTGGGTTCTCATCTCAAACTGTTCTCTTGAACTCTTATCAATAAACGCGGAACGGTTAACAGTATATTTCTGAATCTCAGTCGGTAATGGCACGGGACCAATCGGATGACCGCCATATCTTTCAATGGTCTCAACAATTTGAGCGGCGGACTTGTCTATGATTTTGTTATCATAAGCCCGTAGCTTGATTCGTATTCTTTGTTTTGTTTCTGTCGTTTTTTTGGTGGCCATTTTACTTGGAAAGAACATTTTGAAGCCCCGACTACCCGTCGGGGCTTCAGTTTATTTGTTAATTTTTGTTACGACTCCTGCACCTACTGTTTTACCACCTTCTCTAATAGCAAATCTCTGCTTCTCTTCCATGGCAATCGGAGCAATCAATTGGACTTTCAAATTTACAGTATCTCCCGGCATAACCATCTCGGTTCCTTCGGGCAATAAGACCTCTCCCGTAACATCGGTGGTTCGGAAATAGAACTGCGGTTTATAGCCCTTGAAGAACGGGGTGTGTCTTCCGCCTTCTTCTTTTGTTAAGACATAAATTTCAGTGTCAAAATCGGTATGGGGAGTAATCGTGCCCGGTTTAGCCAACACTTGGCCTCGTTCAATTTCTTCTTTCTTGGTCCCTCTCAAAAGTATTCCGGCATTGTCTCCGGCTAAACCTTCGTCCAGTTGCTTGTTAAACATTTCAATACCGGTAACAACGGTCTTCGCTGTCGGTTTGATGCCGACTATTTCAACTTCTTCGTTTATTTTCACCTTTCCTCTTTCAATTCTTCCGGTTACAACTGTACCTCTCCCTTCAATTGAGAAGATGTCTTCAACAGGCATTAAGAATGGTTTTTCAGTGTCTCTGACAGGATCCGGGAAGAAAGTATCTATTGCATCCATCAACTCTTTAATCGGCTTCGCCCATTGGTCGTCTTTTGATTTAGCTTCAAGGGCTTTTAAGCCGGAGCCACGGATAATCGGGGTCTTGTCTCCCGGGAATTGATATTTATTTAAGAGTTCTCTTATCTCGGCTTCAACCAGATCAACCATCTCGGCATCATCAACCTGATCAACTTTATTTAAGAAAACAACAATGTTGGGAACACCCACTTGTCTGGCAAGCAAAATGTGCTCTCTTGTTTGAGGCATGGGACCGTCGGTAGCGGCAACAACCAAAATAGCTCCATCCATCTGGGCGGCGCCCGTAATCATATTTTTGATGTAGTCGGCATGTCCCGGGGCATCAACGTGAGCATAGTGACGCTTGGGCGTCTCGTACTCGGAATGGTGTAAGGCGATAGTGATACCTCTGGCCTTTTCTTCAGGAGCATTGTCAATCTGGTCTACTCCTTCCTCTCGGGCAGAATAACCCTCGTCCTTCATTAAATTTAATACATGCAAAATACCAGCTGTTAGCGTGGTTTTTCCGTGGTCAACGTGACCAATTGTGCCGACATTTAAGTGCGGCTTATTTCGTTCAAATTTCCCTGCCATTTTTTGATTAATAGCTTCAGAATCCAGAAGCTATCTATTATTAAATACGTAATATCTATTTTAGCGGAATACCATAGATTAGTCAACCCCGCTCTTGAAAACAAACTATCCACACCACCCAAAACTCAAAGTAATGTTAAAACTTGTTTTCAAGGGCGGGGTCAACTGTTATCATCTTCTCTTCTTTTTCTATCTCGCTCTTTAGAGCCAAAATGTCCTTATTTATCTTTTCTAATATCTCAAACTCACCTTCGGGAAGAGCAGGTTTTATAACATTAACCTTATCCTCACCATGACTTATCCCATTTAAAGTTACCGCATGGTTAATCTTAATCTCCTTCTCCTTGCCTCCCAAAACCAAATCTTTATACATATCGTAACTCAATATAGCAAAAGAGGGTTCACCATTGTCCAAAACCAAAACCGCAGTGGAGTGCTTGACCAATTTTTTTAGTTCATCAATATTCACTACTGAATTATATTATTAAAATATTGAAAAAATTGCAAGATTATCGCTGACACAACCCCTACAACCGCCGTAGGCGAGCAGTGGTCGCATGACCATGCATGACTACGAGGTATACCTTTTAAAAATATTGCTAATTTTAAAAAGGCACACACCCTCCGCCGGTTGATTGGGTGATGTCTGACATTTGGCAATAGAAATTCAAACTCATCTGAACCATGTCAAGGCTGAACCATGTCAAGGCGACGCCTTGACATGGTAATAAAAAAACAAAAGACGCCTCGGATGTCTCACGACAGTCCTCAGCGCCATCCTATCACTTCACAACAACATTTACCCCTAGCTGTGAAAATCTTTCTGACCACTCACTCGCACTCATAACCTCAATATCTCCTTCTTTAATTCCCATCTGTGTTAGGGCGAATAATATATTTGCCCTAATCTCTTGAGATGTAGGTGATCTAAATTTCTGTTTATCTTTTAGAATCTTGCCTTGCAAAGCCCAGAGTACGGCTAGGGCCTGATGTTTACTTTGGAATTCATTATATAGCTGACCCTCCAATTCAGTAATCCGGTCAAGCATCGCCTAAAGTGATGGATGGGTATTGATGAGCTTGAGTGCTGTTCCCGCCGAAAGACCTTTTCTATCCTCAAGCCAAACGCTATTACTTGGAAAAGATAGCCCTACATCAACAAAATTAGTTCTAACGATTCTCCAGTTTTCTGCGTTAGAACCATATATAGAACTTCGTCGACGAAATAGTCCCCGACTGACCTCGATCACCGGTCTCCCTAAACCTCTAAAATTAGTGCCTATGAAATTTCCGATGACACTACCGTCACTTAAATAGTAACTAATCCGCGAACCCTTGAGCCAACACAACATCTTCCATCCCAGTCTTCCGAAAAGGAGAAAAACTGCCATGCCAACCAGAAAAATGAAGCAAATCAAACTGATCAAGTCCATCTGACACCTCCAGCTCTGGGCCTGTTTCATCCCAGCGGTGGTTGTGGCTGCGAATGGCCATTCCCTCGGGGAATTCCTCGGGACTTTCCATCCAGAGCATGTTAACATGCGACTTAAATCATACCACATTAAAACAAAAATCAAGCATACGTAATCTTACAGGGACCGAACCTTACGAGGACCGTCCTTGTAAGGTTTCGAAATACTCTTCTTTAAGAGTAAGCCAGTCATGGATATATGTTTTGAAATCATAAGTTTTAGAAAAATATTGTGGAAATTCGTCTTTGGTAAGAATTTTACCCTCCTGTCTTTTGGCATTACAATAATCTTCATAGCTCGAATAATAATACCGTTCAATGAACTTAAATGCTCTATCTTTGTTTTTAATTCCTGTTTCTTTCCATTTTGGTTCAATAAGTTTTACTGGGTTAAGATGAATATAGGCATAAAGATATTTAAGATGTTCGTCGCGAACAACATGTTCAGCCTTAAATCTTCCCTGAAACAATGGGCCAACCCTTTCGTATTTTTTATTAAAATACATAGAATAGCCCGTGGCAATCTTTTTCATGAATGTACTAAGTCCGTTTTGAGTAATTTCTTTTGCCAAAATGTGAAAATGGTTCGGCATAAGCACATATGCACCAATAGCTACAATTGGATCGCCACGATTAATAATTTCGATGCTTTTATTTTCTATTTCGATAAATCTGAATGGGATTGTACTATTTGCAATATAAAGCAACTTATGAAAACGCTCCCGGTCTTTTTTATCAACAAAAATATCCCGCTTTTCAACCCCCCGATTGTATACATGATAATATTCTCCTATTGAGAAAGTATGTTGTCGTTGCATATTCCTAATCTACATAAAACCACCAAAAATTACAAGGACCGTCCTAGTATACTAGGACGGTCCTTGTAATTTAGAGTATTTACTTTGTGAATAATTATTTTTTGCCTTCTTTGATGAGATCCACCATACTGTTCAGAACCGGTTCGTAATTATTAAATTCCATGTTGAATGTACCGCGTCCTTCGGTCAAGGACCTTATTGAAGTAGCATAGCCGAACATTTCTGATAGCGGAACTCTGGCATCAATAACTTTTAAATTCATCGGACTTCTGTCGTTAATGCTCAATATCTGACCTCTTCGAGATGAGATGTCCCCGGTAGCTTCACCCATAAAAGAATCGGGAACAATAATTTCCACTTTCATAATCGGTTCCAGTAAAATAGGCTTCGCTCTTTTGACGGCCTCCTGAAGAGCCATGGCTCCGGCAATTTTGAAAGCAATTTCAGATGAGTCAACTTCATGGTAAGAACCGTCATACAAAGTAACCTGCATATCCACCATCGGAAATCCGGCGATAACACCTTTGTCCAACGCCTCCTTAACTCCCTTTTCAACAGGAGTAATAAATTCTTCAGGAACAGATCCTCCTCTGATGGCGTCAATAAATTCAAATCCACCTCCACGCTCTTTTGGTTCAACACGCAACCAAACATGACCATATTGTCCACGGCCTCCTGATTGTTTAATGTATTTACCTTCGGCTTGAGATTTGTCGGAGATGGTTTCCTTGTATGCAACCTGTGGGCGACCGGTATTAACATTAACCCCAAATTCCCTTCTAAGGCGGTCTACAATAATTTCCAGGTGCAGTTCTCCCATTCCTGAAATAATAGTTTCTGCCGTTTCTTCGTTGCTTCTTATTCTAAAGGTTGGATCTTCGTCCGATAATTTCTTCAAGGATATACTCATCTTTTCTTGGTCAGCCTTGGTCTTAGGTTCTATGCGTAAAGAAATAACCGGCTCAGGAATTTCAATACCCTCAAGAAAGACTGGGGTTTCAGGATTGCAAAGAGTATCTCCGGTTTTAGTATCTTTTAAACCAACCGTGGCGGCAATATTTCCGGCATAAACTTCTTTAATTTCTTTTCGCTCATTTGCGTGCAAAAGAACAATACGACTTATCCTCTCCTGTTGCCCGCTTCTGGTGTTTAAAACATAAGAACCGGCAGTAAGTTTTCCAGAATAAACTCTAAAGAAAGTTAAAGCCCCAACAAATGGATCGGTTGCGGTCTTAAAAGCCAATGCAGTGAACATGGCATTGTCGTCCGGTTCCACCGCTATTAATTCTCCGGTTTTTTTGTCGGTTACTTTTGTTGGGGGAACATCCAGTGGTGACGGCAGATAATATGCCACAGCATCCAAAACAAGCTGGACACCTTTATTCTTTAAAGCCGAGCCAGCAAATACGGGAAATATTTTATTGGCGATAGTTGCTTCTCTTAGTATCTTACGCAATTGATCAAGACCTATTTCTTTACCTTCCAAATATTCAGACATGGTCGCATCGTCGTGTTCAACTATTTTTTCTATAGTTATAGCTCGTTCTTTTTTTGCTTCCTCAAGAAGATGGGCCGGAATCTCACCTTTTATGACCTTCTCACCTTTTTCACCTTCAAAGGTGTAGTAATCCATGGTCAAAAGATCAACAACACCCTTGAACTGATCCTCGTGGCCATCTGGTATCTGAAGTTTTACTGCATAAGGAGAAAGACGACCCAATATAGACTGGAATGATCTATCAAAAGAAGCACCCAAACGATCAAGCTTGTTTATAAAACAAATTCTCGGCACTTTGTAGTCATCGGCATAGCGCCAGTTCGTTTCTGACTGAGGTTCAACACCGGCAACACCATCAAAGACAACAACCGCTCCATCAAGAACACGCAAAGAACGTTTTACCTCAATAGTAAAATCAATGTGTCCTGGAGTATCAATAATATTTAATTTTACCTTGTCAGCAACTTTGTCTTTTGCGTCAGTTGGAGTCCAATAAGCGGTTGTAGCTGCAGCTGTAATAGTAATACCTCTTTCTCTCTCCTGTTCCATCCAATCCATGACAGTGTCTCCTTCGTGAACTTCACCTATCTTGTGTGAAATTCCGGTGTAAAACAAAATACGCTCACTAGTAGTCGTCTTGCCTGCGTCAATATGGGCTATAACGCCAATATTTCTAATTTTTTGAATAGGATAGTCAGACATGACGATTTTGTCAGCGAGGAATTGCGAGTCTTCGAAGCAGCCAAGCTGCTACAAAACTCGTCACCCTCACACCTACCGAAAGGAAGTCGCCTCGCGGCTCTATGTGCATATTATTTATTAATTTGAAACCAATAGGTGTGAGGGTAAGTTCTTGCAACCAATCGCTATGCTCTTGGGCAATCACTTACCAGGCGAAGTGAGCAAATGCTTTGTTGGCCTCAGCCATTCGGTGTGTATCGGCCTTTTTCTTTACCGCACCTCCCGTATTGTTAAACGCATTTATTAATTCTTCAGCAAGTTTTTCTTCGGTGGCTTTTCCTTTTTGACCACGAACAGAAGCAACAATCCACCTGATGGCTAAAGTTGTTTTTCTTTCGGGTTTAACTTCAATTGGCACCTGATAATTAGCGCCTCCGATTCTGCGTGATTTTAATTCCATTTGAGGAGCGGCATTGGCAATGGCCTGATCCAAAACTTCCATTGCAGGTTTATTTAATTTCTTTTCTGCCCTTTCAAGAGCTCTATAAACAATCTTCATCGCAATTGCCTTTTTGCCCGAATACATGATTTTATTTATAAATTTGGCAACCAAAAGACTGGAGTATTTTGTGTCCGGTTCTACAAGTGTTTTATGTTTTACTGGTCTGCGCATTTTTAGAAATTAATAGTTAAAAATTTTATTTCGCCTTCTTGGCTCCATACTTTGATCTGCTCTGCTTACGACCCTCAGCTCCGGAAAAATCTAAAACACCTCTTACGATGTGATATCGGACACCCGGCAAATCTTTTACTCTTCCTCCTCTTAAAACAACTACTGAGTGCTCCTGAAGGTTGTGGCCAATTCCCGGTATATATGCGGTAACTTCCATTCCATTGCTTAATCTTACTCTGGCGATTTTTCTCAAGGCAGAGTTCGGTTTCTTTGGTGTAGTTGTTCTGACTGATAAACAAACTCCCCTCTTAAATGGAGCAGGATAATAAATTGGTCTGTTCTTTAATGAGTTAAATCCGTAAATCAAAGCCGGCGACTTTGTTTTCTCTCGGACTATTCTTCTCGGATTTTTTAGTAATTGACGGAAAGTAGGCATCGTTAATTGGTAATTAGAACGCAATCTGTTTGGTCAAGATTGAGGCAAAAGCGAAGACCGAACCGAATCATAGTAAACTATGATGAAGGAGGACTGGAGCTTTTAACGAAAATATTGGACAAACCTGAAAGGCGTGCCGACTCGGAGTGGGCTCTCGAGGCGGTGCTTTAGCCCGCCTTGGGAACTCTGTAGGCCTTAAAGTAAATAGGCCAGGCACGCAGACAAGTTATAATAAAAAAGACCGTTAGGTCTTAAAGAGTATATCAAATAATTACGGCGGGTGTCAATTATTCGTTATTTCAATTTTCCATATAAAATCAGGATTGGCTATCTTTCTCTCTTACTGCCCGTATACATCCTTGTTGTTGAAGTGGCTATTCTGATTTGTCCAACCTACTTGGCCATGAGAGTTTTTTATCTTGATCCACCACACATGATCCCCCTCGCTGACTATTTCACCAGTACAATCTAAATTATTACGACAGTCAGCCAACTTCATAAAGAAGGCACCATCTACCGCATCAACCATCTGACTTTTGTACCATGCCTTCCAGAAACCTTCTCCCAGATAAGTAAGCAGGTAGAGTTGATCCCCGGGCTGAATTACAACTATCTGACAGTTCGAACTTTCTTACATAAAATAAAACCGGCGAGGAAGTGCTCCTCTCTTTATAAATGTCTGTATTACTCATAGCAATCCAGTCTCGATATACACAACCTTCAAAGGGACACGCACCCACATCCTCAAAAGAAAGACTGGGTTGATCAATGGCATTTTTTCGAACTTTAAACGCACAAGCAAAACTATTAAGTATAAGTATCCACAGCACCACTGTTCTCATCTTCACTTATTTATACCTCTGAGTAAGTTGTTATAGAACCAATAATAGTGAACCACAAATAAAATAAAATGTCGAACAGACGTAATGGTTCAATAGCTTAGAAACACTTGGGGTGTAATATGAAGAACATGCATACACAAAACGTCTTTTTCTTTTTGATACATAAAATTACATAGTCTTAAACTATCGTGAGTGGAAAAAACATATGGTAACTATGTTAAAAACTTCTTCACATATATTTGCTTGTGTTTATAATGGAGCGTACGGTTCATAATAAACAAATTTAATATAGGTAGATAAGCCCCCCGCGCCAATTTTCTAAAAATTCCTGCCTCGTTAAAAAATAATTATGACCACGGATACGGCCATTGGGATCTTGGATATAATATCCGACCACACTTCCACCAGACCGCTTAACACCGTGGACAACCAATACATGACTACCATTAGGGCTAAAAATCGAAACCAAAACCGGCTGACCATTTTCAAGATTGCGGTTAATTATTAAAAGACCCGATTCTTTTTCTTCCGGTGAATAAAAGAATTTATTTGCATATTGAAGTTCAAGTCCAAAGTCTTTGGCAAGTTCCACAATTACAGCGTGTTTCCAGCCAACACTTTCAAGATAACCATCTTTGGCAAGCCCCCTTTTTACCAAGTCCATGATTGAAACATCTAAATCTGGGTTGTGAAGTTTTAAAAGCATCCACAACGAACAAATAGCGCATATCCGATGTGCCCATTGAAAATCATGTTCTGCGTCATGCTGATTGCAGATTGGAAGATTTATTTTAAATTCATTCATGTTTTTACAAGTCAGACTTGTAAATTAATCGTTTAGTTCGGGGTGCCAATAGATTTTTTCAATTTTGCGGGTGCCATTATATATAATATGGTGACGGTGTGGAAGACCGCTACCTTTCGAATCATTACTGATGGCTTCGGTTTCATTTATACAAAAACCATTGTGGAAATGCATAGCATTGTCATCATTTCCAAGTTTGTTCTCCCAAACAATCACTGCTCCCGGATTCAACTCCCTAATTTCATACCAACCATTAGCAATCATGTCTTTGGTAGTACTTTCCACGTTTGCATGGGTAAATTTTATCCAGTGTTCTTTTTTTAAAAATTCTAACATGGAGTTTTGAAGATATAATATAGAAGAAACAAAAACAGAGCACGACCACCTCCCGTCTTCATATGCGTCTTTTTCAATATTATCCTGAACAATATAGAAATTCCGAAACATCCGGTTTTCGCCTTTTGCTGAATTTTCAATCATGGTTAAATAATTCTTCTTAAATAGTAACTTCATATTATTCAAAATACTGAAATTTAAAACTTTGGTCAATTAAAAATCCGCCTTCTCGGCGGATTTTTAATTTAAATTCTGTATATCCAACTACTGACAAACAATAGTGTATGTCCTAGTGGAGGTTAAGCTGCCAGTTGAAATACCAGAATTAGATGTTCCAGTCCAACCGCTTGGAGAAACTGTGCAGTTAGAAACCCCACCTGAAGTCCAAGAAATATTTGTTGAGCCACCATAAGGAACAGTAACTGAAGTATTGCTACCACCACATTTGAGGTCTACTGTTGGAGCTACCCCCACACTGACTGTGACGGATTTAGAAACCGTTGTGTCTCCAACTCCTGAACAAATAATACCGTAAGTTTTAGTTGAATAGAGAGGTCCAACCCCTAAACTTCCCGAAGTTCCGCGCGATTGTTCTAGTACGTTACAACTGGTGGCGTTGGAAGATGACCAGCTGAGAGTTGATGATCCGCCATAGGCAATACTGGAAGGACTGGCGGTGAAGGAGACTGTTGGTGTTGGAGGAGCCCCCACACTGACTGTGACGGATCTTGAGGCTGAAATTACATCTCCTCTTCTACAAGTGATATTGTAAGTTCTAGTTGAGTAGAGAGGTCCAACCCCTAAACTTCCCGAAGTTCCAAGGGATTGTTCATTGGTGGTACAACTGGTGGCGTTGGAAGATGACCAGCTGAGAGTTGATGATCCGCCATAGGCAATACTGGAAGGACTGGCGGTGAAGGAGTTAATTGTTGGAGGGGGTACTGGACACGCCGCTGTGCTACAAGCTTGAGTTTCAGTATTTGAACCAGAACAATTGGCTCCTCCGTTGGCGGGAGTTGGGTTAGTACAGGTGCGAGTACGAGTTTGAGTGCCGCTACTACCGCAGGCCGTGACACTACAAGCACTCCATTCACTCCAACCGCTCCAGCCACCGTTCGTGGGAGCTGGGCCCACACTGACTGTGACGGATCTTGAGGCTGAAATTACATCTCCTCTTCTACAAGTGATATTGTAAGTTCTAGTTGAGTAGAGAGGTCCAACCCCTAAACTGCCCGATGTTCCAAGAGATTGTTCGTTTGTGGTACAACTGGTGGCGTTGGAAGATGTCCAGCTAAGAGTTGATGAACCGCCATAGGCAATACTGGAAGGACTGGCGGTGAAGGAGTCGACGGTGGGTACTGGACACGCCGCAGTACTACAAGCTTGAGATTCGGAAGATGAACCGGAACAATTGGCTCCTCCGTTGGCAGGAGTTGGGTTAGTACAGGTGCGAGTACGAGTTTGAGTGCCTGTGCTACCGCAAGCTGTGACGCTACAGGCGCTCCAACTACTCCAACCGCTCCAACCGCCGTTGATGGGTGGTGGCTGGTTTTTAGTAAAATTCGCGGTCCAGGAAATATCGCCGGCGTAGGCTGGATTGTTGCTGCCGCTAAGACCGGAAAAAGAATAACCCGACGGAGTTTGGGTCAAAGAAAAAGAATATGTTCCGCCCCAGACAAAACCGAAGGCGCCGCCGCAACCGGTATAGGTAGCCGGTCCGGTAACTTTCCAACAATATCCCCCAACATCAACATTAGCACTTATTCTAATTGACGCGGCGGAAGCCTTGGCCGTAGAGAAAAACATAACGAATCCAAATACGGCTATGAAAATTGAAATATATTTTACGGATTTTTTAAAATTCATAGTTTTATTTAAAAATTAACATTGTATATTCTATGCTTGCGGCGGTAAAAATATCCAGGTTATAAATATCATCTTCTGAATTAATTGTAAGAACAAGATTGTTTTTCTTTAAATCATCTTTTAGTTCGGCTATGGTTGCGATTTTTTGTTTCTGATCACCGGGTTCTATTGGTTTTTCAAAACCGGAACCACTTTTAGTCTCTATGGTATTTTTAATAATTTTAGTGTTGCTGTCAAAAGACACCGTTACAACTTTAGAACCGCCAACCATTGAATTGTTTTGTTCTAATTTAATGTAATCACCAATCATGGTCATGTTATCCTCTCGAACCTCCAGTGTTGTCCCATCAAACTGATAGCTGACAACTGGCGCCTTATCTAAATAAAACCAAACGCCTCCAACCGCCAAAAGGATAACGACCAAACTAGTTGTGATTATTATTTTATTTTTCATGTTTATCTTGGAGCTATTTCTCTCCATTTAGGAATCGGCTTTTGGATAATGAGTGGACCTTTGGTTCTGGCGCAGGATTGATTTGCGTTATCCGTTGCTGTTAAAGTTACATAGTAGGAACCTTCGGCTAAATATGTATGCGTTGAATTTTGAGTCGTTGAGGAACCTCCGTCACCAAATGTCCAACCCCATTGCCGTCCATTCGGATTTCCATTGAATACTGTCTGATCAGTAAATGTAACCGGTTTGTTAATGGGTGGGCTTGGATTATTTAATATACCATTAGCAGTCCAATTAAAATCAACTTGGGGATAGGCATAGGGAGGTGTCTTCCAGCTGTTTGAAGAATTGGACCAATTTGAAACCACATCGTAACCATTCCAAACCCTTACTCGAGCCCTATAAGTAGTGTTGAATTGTAGGATTCCTTGCCCCGTAAAATAGGCCTTAGAACTAGAGTTGACTTTGCTGGTATCCAAAATTGGACTATTAAAATTGCCTGTGTCTGTAATTTGAACTTGATAGGCCGTCTGGGGACTGCCAGCCGGATCGGAATATGTCCAACCGACTGTGGCCGCAGGACCGGAAACACAATAATTTGGTTCGGTTATTGTTACGTTTGAAGTTGCCGGAACAGGTGGATTAACCGTTACTGTGGCACTCTGGGCGACAGAACCATTGCCAGAACATGTAAGTACGTAAGTATATGTCTTGATCTGATTAAGAGCACCGGTTGACTGACTGCTAGAAATATTAGGAGTAGCACTACCTGACCAATCTCCGGATTTAGTACAAGAAGCCGCATTTGCCGAGGACCAAGAAATAGTTGAAGAACCACCATAAGCAACCAAGGTTGGATTGGTACTGATAGTTACCGTGGCAGAATTTACGTTTACTGTAACACTTTCAAATATGGTTGAGCCGTTGATACCCTGACAACTTAAAACGTAGGTCTTGTTTGAAGTCAATGCTCCGGTAGAAGTAGGGCCTCCGGATAAACCAGAACCTATCCCGGGGATACTACAAGAAGTTGTGTTGGAGGATGACCATGAAATGTTTGAGGACGATCCATAGTTTACTGGGTTGGGATTAGCACTGATGGTTGCACTAGGAGAAGGTGGATTTGAAACTACAACAGAACAAGAATCGAAAACGCTTCCAGGTGGAATAGTCGGGGTAGGAGGAGGAGTTTCAGGAAATCCATTAACAGTAAATGAGCCATGGCAACCACTTATCTGATTAGAAGAATTTCTGGCCGTTCCGTTGCATGACTGTGAATCCGATGGAAAGCTAACGGAGTATGTCCCAGGTGGTAACTGCCCCGACCCAAGACTTCCACTACAAGCATAGTCAACAAGATTATCGGCATCATTCTGAACACCTACTGTAATATTTAAAGGTGAACCCTGATTACCACTTGAAGGACTAAAACTAATACTACACGAAGGAGCCCCCGGAAGCGGTGTGGGAGTGGGTGTTGGCGTAGGACCGCTACATCCAGCAATCCTGTCTAAATTTTCAGTAATATTTACGTCTGAAGTAACGATATTAACAGTACCACTTTTATCGTTATAACCGCTAACGGAAACACTCCATCCTAAATTAGAAGTATTTTGAGGAATGCCAAAGTTGGCAAAACCATCATTATTTGTAGTTCTAAACTTTCCATTTCCAAAATCTTTATCAATCTTAACCACCGCGCCAGATATGCCACCGCCAGAACAAACATCTTTTACGATAAAGTTTAAATTTACAAATCCAGGAGGAGGTGGATTCGAGGTTGTGGGTGGTGGTGTTACTATCGGATTTATCTGTATAGTCCTGACATCGCTAACATAATCGGCTCCTCCGCCAACAGGGCCATATTGTTGTATCTCAATCTGAGCAGTACCCGCTCCCGTTCCAGTACAAGAAGTAGAACCATCATCATCAATTGACCCACCATTTGTTGAAATGTTACAACTTATTGGTCCTCCAAAATAAAACTTTCCATTTTCTGAATTTGTACTGTCCCATGAAACATCAAACGATTGACCTTGAAGCTTACTTGTAGGTACGGTTATTGATTCAATATGAACCCTTCTCCCACTTCCGACCACAAGTGAACTAGAACCCGCTTTTTCTATTCTAATGTGGACATCAACAAACCCCGCTTGCTCTAAATTTTCCATGCCGACCCCAAAATTACCTTCAAGGGTGTTTGGTTGAAAAAGATATTGGTCAGTAATGGTTGTACAAGCAATTCCTGTTCCAAAACCTCCGCCATTACCCAAGCACATTTCTATTTTAATAGTGCTCACACCGGGATCTTCAACCGAATTGACAAATGTCGATATTCGGCCAATATACGCCTGATAGTTGTTATAGTCATTAATCCTTACAGAAAAGTAGCAGTCTTTTGTGCTGTTTAAGTCTGTACATTGTTGATCATCAATACTCGCTTCACTATTAAATGGTGGAGGATCGTTGGATTGTACCGCATACACAAAAGAAAAATAAACCAGAGTCCCTCCTAAAATTATCGTCGCAAACAAATTTTTTCTCGAAATTTTAATCACTATATATTTGTTCAGTAAAATCAATTTCTGTAGCAACAAATTCGTTGATACCCTGACGTACTTTTTTCATTTTTACGGTAATTGGAAAACTTTGCTTATTCTTTAATTCCTCAATAGAAACCCCTTTTATTTCTTTTTTTAGTTTATCGGGATACCACCTGCCCCCTGACTCTTTAAGTTCTTTTTGGGTGGGCATATACAAAATAGTTTTTAAAATTTTTGTGTCTGAATTTGTTACAATCTCAACATTCTCGTTTTCTTCGGATAACTTGCCAGTTTTTAAGTCAACAAAAAAACCCTGCGCAAATACAGAATTATTTTTTACTTCTAACATCTGGCCATTAAATTGTTCGGCATACGAGATGTTTTTTACAATAAAAATAAAACCAACAACAATTGCTAGGACGATTCCTATTCCAACAAGAATAACTTTTTGTTGCATACACTAGTATTATAGAACTTTTTTGTAACAGACACATTGTTACTTATCAACATTTACAAATTTTTGTATTAAAAACGGGGGCGCTACGCGCCCCCAAGGTCTGATTTCCTATGGCTAATCAACAACATTGAGGTCCAGGATGACCATCCCTTGACCCAAATTACATTGTGTTGATACCGTACTCATACAATCCAAAGGCCCAAACCATGGGGGCACACTCCCCCGTTCTGAAATAGTTACTCCAAGTCCCATGATCTTGGGCTTGGAGCTGGCGCTAATCCCCGGAGGGATTAGGTTTCCGAAATCCCTTCGAACCCATTGATCGCGAGGGACAACTCCCCCCAAAACACCCCAAGGATAGTTAATTATCGGATCTTCCGATGAACGGATGGGTCTTTCCCCGTCCTTTGACACTCGAACTAAAAAATTAATTCGTTCTGCAATGTCCTGTCTAAGTTCCAGAACAACCTTCGGGATTGTATTGACCCGCACCGTACCTCCGCAAGGCGGTGCGTTGACCACACGAACCCAAGCGTTCACTGGCACCCCCGTGGCGCCATCGTGAAGCTGGAATTCGCTTGGGCATCCCTCGCTTCCGTGAGGAATGCCACCATTTCCCGCGGGTGGAGGTTCTGTCGGCGAAGGTTCTGTCGGCGAGTCACACCCGTTACACCCTCCCATAGAAACCGTCAACGTCAACAAAACAACAAATACCAATGATTTAAAAGTCATTTTCTGCATTTTCTGTCTCCTTTTTCCTTTTTTTGACTGTTAAAGACCACTTAACCCCCCCATTATAGCATACTTGACAAAAAAACACAAGTATTGCGTAAAAATAGATAGGGTTTCGTTTTGTAAAACAAAACGGCTCAATGGCCGTTTAAAACGCTAATCTAAGCAAGACACGAACTGATGAGTAATCATTAATAAACATAAGTCGGTTCTGATCCTTAAAATCTTTCGTCAAAATCACCACTCCGCGCAAGAAACGCGCGTGAGAAAAAGGAACAACTTCTGTTTCGGTTCTTAACCACAAGTCCTGAAGACTGTTTTCACCAAAACGCAAAGGATCAGGAGACGGAACCATTCTTTCATATTCTACCCGATCAAGTCGTACCGATTGGCTTATTCGTTTTGCCCTTGCCTTACCCTCAACAGAAAAAGATGTGGTTCTAAACTCTTCAAGATAAACAGGAAACCAGTCAAGATTACCAATACCCGGAATATCAAAATGATTTGTTCCTTCTGTACGCGCATATCCCATTCCATACCGACCGACAACAAAATTTCGATTAAAATCTCCGATCTTCAGTCCCAACCACCCTTGTCCACCGTATGAACGACGCTTAAAATCCGCATCAAAATTAACACCCTTTATGATTTGAGGAATTTCTTCTCGGCCAAAAAGTCCTTCCGCGCCAACCAATACATACCAGATACTCCCCTCAAAGACCCCGTTGACTTGCTCCATAGTTCGGGCAAAACTTTCATTTAATGTCTTCATCACTCCGCCCTCCAAAGTAGTTCGAAAATCTGATGTCGCAAAGGCGATTCTTGGAACTGGCCAGCCGCCGAACATAACGGTACTTTTCAATGGCATCGCCGATCCACCAAACTGAATCGTGTTATTTTTAATTCTGTCTCCGTGAACGATGTCCCAAAGCGGGGAAATTGGAATATCCAAAGAAAGAATAGGTCCCTGTTTTTTAGAAGGCAGACTGGTTTTTAAACACTGACATGTCAAAGGAGGATCCACAAGAAACATATAACCAGCAATCGGCGTTGATACAAGCGGAGGCAAATCTATTTCTGTTTGGGCAAACAAGGTCGTTCCCCAAATACACAGCATCACTGCCAGGTATAGATTTTTCATCATTATCTCATTCCTCCAAAATATTCTTTCAAAATTTGGAGCCGAGCCAAGCCACAACCGACAAATCTTCCGGGTGTGTCTATGGTTTCAGGTAGACATTGAGATTCAATTACCGCTGTCCCTTCGGGCAATTCGCTATAAACAACGAATGGACCGACGGAATAATCATAAACGCCATTTTTCATGCCATTTTTAATCATCTCGGCGTGAAGTTTCACTTCATCGCGTGAACGAGGATACATGGGCGGACTCGTTCTACCTATTAATTTAGTATCGTCATATGCGGCTTGAAAGGTCGGAATAAAAACATATCTTTTTCCTGTTTCTAGTTGAAGCTTCGTCAAATATCTCCGCCAGAAAAAAGACGCTCTGTTATAATCCTGAACTGCCCGCAAATAGTTACTTTTACCACCACTCAGTCCGTATTCCATGAAACCGTCTAATGCTTTTACTCTGGCAATGTCTTCGGCACCATTTGGCTGATTCCACATCTCCGCAGAACCGATGAAAAATACCGGATACTCTTTTTTAACTTCTTCTAGCAAACTGGCAAAGTCGCCGTTCATTTGAGCCGACAACCACATGTAAATAACCGCCAGGCCATTCACGGTAATGTAGCGTGACTGATATGGGATAATAACGTTTCTAAACATAAAACCAATATCTTCTTTGAAAACTTTACGGTTCTGCGGATTATTCATATCTTTTGGACAGTCATTGGGACAAGTATATCTAGTCCCATTTATGTGCTCATACAGAAGAAAGAATGGTCCGCAGGCGCTAGCAAAATTTGTACTTAGCCAGTAGTTATGATCGCGAATAGCTGGATTGGGATTATATTCAAGAACAGCCGCCCCACCACCAAACTCTACAATCTGCCGGCATTGCTCTGCCATTTGAAATGGAGAAGGGGGGTTGGGGCCGGGGGTCCACAAACGAGCTACCGGATGAACGGTTGATTCCTCCGGAATGTAGCCCCAAGGATAGATATTGGCAAGCCAACCTCTTATATTGGAGAGCTCCACGCCGTTTATCGTTTTTGGAGTTACTAGATTAAAGCTAACAACATTCATCAAGGCCTCTTTGGCGCTTGATAACTCACTCTTATTTTCTGAAGAGTTTACCGATGAAGGTCCCGTCGGAGAGTATTGATCACAACTGTCACATCCCGGCAAAGACGACAATGAAATGACAAAAGAAGCAATGATGACTACTTTAAACATCTCAAATCCTTGTTTTTAAAAAACAAAATATACCCCCATAGATAGATGATTTGGATATTTTAGTCAATATTGACCTTTTTGTTAAGTATTTCACAAAAAAATCCCTTTTGGGGATTTAATGGCACTTATCAAAAAATCAATCAGGAACAGATACCCAAGTCACTACCATCTTGAGTAATTTCTAAGATATTCGTTGACCCTTTAATTTTAATGGATCCTGTACTGGCTCTGGAGGTACAACTGTTGCCGTCAAGGTTAAAAGTTAAAGAATTGGAACCCTTCTTACTTCCTTGAAAAACAATATCCACCCATGAATCTGTTGAACTTGCCACCCAAAAACAGGAACTTGTCGCTACTACTTGAACCACAATCGTCTGCGGTAAACTTGAGGTTATCATTCTGGAAGGTGAGAAAACGTAATCACAAGCTACCGGAGTTGGAGAAGTCAGAGTACTTGAATCGTCACCACATCCAAACGATATTGCGGTCATTGCTATCATGGCAAAACGCATGGCCTTCTTCATGGCTTTCTCTCTTTTCCTTGTTTTTAAAAATCTTTTAAGATTTTATACTATCAACAAATTTTGTCAAGAAAAACTACTTTATTTTTTGTTCAAGTAAGTTTTTTATTTCCCCTATAGAGACCCTCTCTTGTTTCATTGTGTCCCGGTCACGGACAGTAATGGTATCATCTTCAAGAGTTTGAAAATCAACGGTAATACAAAATGGGGTGCCAATCTCATCCTGACTATAATATCGTTTGCCTATGTTTCCTCTATCATCCCAAGCAATGTTTAAACCTATCGTTTTTAAATTTTTAAAAATGGCTCTGGCTTTCTCAACCAGTTCCGGCTTGTTCTTTAACAAAGGAAAGACCGCTACTTTGTATGGCGCAAGTTTAGGATGCAATTTGAGAACAACTCGATCTTCTTCTTCATAATAAGCATCGCATAGAAATGCTAGAGCCAACCTATCAACCCCCGCCGAAGGTTCGACGACATGAGGAGTATACTTCTCTCCTGTTTCTTCGTCCTTATATGCTAATTCCTGACCCGAAGATTTCGAATGCGCACTTAAATCAAAGTCGCCACGCATTGCAATGCCCTCTATCTCTTTCCAACCAAAAGGAAATTCGTATTCTATATCTGATGTTGCTCTTGAATAATGGGCAAGTTCTTCTTTCTCCTGTGCTCGCGCTCGAAAATTATTAAGACCAAGCGCCCGATACCAGTCCTGCCGTTCTTTCAACCAATATTCGAAATATATATATTCTTCTTCTGGTTTCACAAAAAATTCTAGTTCCATTTGCTCAAATTCTCGGCTTCTGAATATGTAATCCTTGGGGTTAATTTCATTACGAAACGCCTTTCCAATTTGCGCTATTCCAAACGGCATTTTAATTCGTGTGGTATCAAGTACGTTTTTAAAATTCACGAAAATACCCGGTGCTGTTTCTGGCCGAAGATAAGCTAATGATGCCGAATCCTCCGCCGGACCGACAAATGTTTTAAACATTAAATTAAATCGGCGAGCTTGAATGGAGGAAACATCTCCTCCGCATTCTGGACATTTTTTATGTCCTTCGTCTTCTCTAAACCGACGATTACATTTTGGACATTCAACAAGAGGATCAGAAAAGGTGCTCACGTGACCGGATGTTTCCCAAACCTTTGGGTTCATGATAATGGCTGCACTCAAGCCAACAACATCATCTCGCATCTGCACAACTTCCCTCCACCAGGCCTGCTTAATATTGAACTTCAGTTCTGCGCCAAGTGGACCAAAATCATAAAAACCCCCTATTCCACCATAAATCTCCGAACCCGAAAATATAAAACCGCGCCTTTTGCATAATGAAACTATTTTTTCCAGTTTATTAATCATATGACACATACCATACAACATGTATCAGAATTTGCTACATGCTACATGTTTACTGGTTCATCCTACTGAACTATTCCTTCATTGGGACGATCAACAAGTTCGTTGGTGAGAATATCACGAACAGGGACAACTATGTTCTGCTTAGTAAAAGTATCTATGCCTGAAAGTTTTGAATCTTTTATCAAAAGGATAGAACCCCCCTTTTGATTAACTGCTGGTTTTACGGTTATTTGAAAACTTGCCTCGTATTTAGTCCCGGTCATACCAATCCCTTGCGGCAGAATTCCCAAGTTCCATGTGACTTCAGAAGTGTTTTTATTGAATATTGGTTCTGGCTGTCCTAAACCCACACTGACAACGTTTTTCCATTTGACACCCGCCGGCAGTATACCACTTACCCTAACTCCATTCATATCATTTCCAGGATTGATAACTTGCCAATGTACAGTGAAAGATGTTTCCTTTCCAACTTCGGGCGGTAAGGGACCGAATGAACCAAAAGCTGGATCGTTATGGTAAACAATTTGTTTCAAGGTTGGTTGAGCAGATATTTTTGTAACCAAGTTTGATTCTGCAAAAATCTCGTCTCCCCCGACATTAAATGGAACATTTGGAGTGCTCAATCTTACCGAAGCTCTAACAAAAAGATTTTTTGAGCCAGTTGAACCGGAAGGAATACTATTTTTAAGTTTTACCCTGAAAGACACCTGTCCCTTTTTGTTGGGAGCTAAGTTGGAAAAATCTGACGCCGTACTCGCATTCCATAAAATTGTATTGTTTGAACTATCATAATAACCCCCCTTCGTATCCAACCCAGAAATGTCATACATCTCACCCTCAAATTTCACCGTCAAATTCATTCCAATAAGATTATAGTTAGAGTTGTTGGAGTAATCAATCGTATAATTCAGGTCATCTCCTGGAAATGAGGAATAGTCGGAAGAGTTATTTACCGAAATCTCAGTTCCCAACAAAGGGTTCGCGATGGTTGATGAGGTTTCAGCTTTTTCGTAATTGACATACTGGTCCCCTATTTTTCTTTTCAAAACTACTGAAATATTCTTTGTTTCTCCTTCTTTTCCATTTAAAGTCCCCATTATGCTTATCCTCCCACCATTACCTTTTTTCAAAACTGGAACAATCCAAACATAGTTTCCTGTATTTGGTGCCGGGGTTGATCTCTGGACACCAAATCCATCCGGATAGTCAAACTCAAATCTCAAGTCGACAATATCATCACCGGACTCGTTTCTATAATCCAAAACATAATTGACCACTTGACCAGGAACAGAGTTTGGCGGTGCGGATAAGGTTAGTGAAATCGGTAAACCTATTATTGTTGTGGAAAGTGAAGTATTTTTCTCAAAAGCTGTTCTCAGCTCTCCGGCTTTATAAGAAAGTTCCGCTTTGGCCGTTTTGATGTTTCCTCTGTCACCGACCAAAAAAGCCTTAAACTCTTTTTCATCCTTCTCGCCTGAAGATAGTTGACTTAAAGTAAATGTTTCCGAAAGATCTTTTGCTATTATTCCATTTTTTAAAACAACGGAATCTTCGGGATAATAAAACTTGAATGTCATATTGTTTAAATCAAGCTTGGTTTCATTGGAATATTTAAGCTTGTAAACAACTTCATCGCCTACCGACACTTGTGTCGGTCCCTCTATTTCTAATTTTACGCCTGATTCTGAAAAAGAAGGACTCCTGAACCAAAACGAAAGAAAACTGACAATTGCTAATAAAAAAACCAGAAAGATCAACCACTTCAAAATCTGATTGTGCGAATATAAAAATTTCATCTCAAATAGTCACGATGGAGGCCTGCCCCCGATTACTAACTCATCTTAACACAGAATGAAGAAATTTTAATGACTTTAACCTGAATCCAGCGTTATATTCAAAAGCATCATCCAATGATGTCGGTCCAGGACGACTCAAATCAAAGGATGCAGAAACGGCCCCGACGCGAGGTGGTCGGGGGGCCGACCGAAGCGTCGGCCCAACTTCAGGAGAATAACCAAGCAATCCCAGCAGAGCAAACTGTTTTTGTCTCAAAAAAATTAAACTCGGTTCAAATCTATTTAATTTATCAAAAATATCCGTCATAAAATTCCAAAGCTTTTCATCTTTCTCAAGCTCAGGAACCATTTTATCAATTATCTCGGAAAAAAAATACGCGACCGCCAAAGATGGAATTGAGTTTTTAAGCTCACGATAGGAATTCTCCGATTGGGCTCCGGCAATAATTGGTATCGCCTTTCCATTAATAAGTTCAAACTCAACTAAGCTTAAAACATCTAAATGCATGGCTTGGATAGAGCTTGGTTTTAAAATACTTTTAGCAATTGCTGTAAGCTTTCCCAATTCCTGCGTATAACAAGTCACGAACTGGTCATATTCGTTGGTGTTCTGCTTCCTAATTATTATTGCCCTTGTTCGCATTTATTTTAATAGCTAACACAACCTCCATGCATGCTGCGGGGTGCACTTTTTAAAAATATTACCCCGACGATAACGTGTCGGAGCCCCGACTGAAACGTCGGGACTGATTTCATAAAAGCACCCCCCTCCGCCGCCGGCTGATTAAATGTTAAATGATGGTTGGCAATAAAAGTTCAAACTCATCTAAATAAATCTATTCATTAAAAATAAGATACTTACCTTTGCTTATGATTTCTACTTTCCCGTCTATAATTTTCAAAGCTGATTGATCGTCCAATGCGTATATCTTTTTAGGAATTATTTTTGCAAGATTGGCTATATTTTTTTCTACAAGATCTGGAAAATAGGGAGAATTTAAATGTGGAAGGGTATAAAAATTAACATAATTAAGCCCTGCCACTTCTCCTATCTTATCAAAATCTTCCTGATAAACTGCTTGGGAAATTTTTGCTGCAAGGTCTGGATTTGTTACCATACTGCCCGCACTTATACCAACCCATACTTTTGTCTTTAAAAACTCAGGTAAAAGATTTATGAGACCGGATTTATTAATCCATTCCATCAGATGATATGTATTTCCTCCAGAGAAAAATAGAACATCCGCCTCTTCCATCTGTGGTTTCCAAATACTTTCCAGAACAGCACCAATATCAACAATACTGACCGACTTGAATCCTTGCTTATCAATATTTTTAAGATCATTTATAAACCAGTCTTTGTCACCCATTTCTACAGTTGCTGCAGTTGGAACAAAGCATAAGGTTGTATCCTCTGGCTTCTTTCCAACCAAATCAAAAAGTGCCTTGGCAATTGATTTATTTGTTATCCCACCAGACGTAAGTAATAGTTTCATTTTCATTTTAATTTATTTAAGCGGAGCGGGCATATTGGTTATAGCAATCTTTCGAATCCGGATTGCATGGTTTGTCAACGACCCCGAAGTTTCTGAGGGGTTCTTGACAAAATCCGGACCGAGAACGAAGTGAGCGTTTCACGCTGGGAAACGCGAACGGTTGATATGGCCGATATGCCCGCGGAGCGCTATTTTTTAACCCCGACCCAAACTTTCTTTCCTGCCACTAATTCAAACTCTTTTTCAACATCGTAGACCCTGTTATCATGCGGTGAATTTTCAAAATTTTTGAGCAGAACATCTTTCTTTATCTCGTCACTCCATTTATTTATGGCCGCTGACAAATCAGAGTCATCCGAATGCCATTGACCAAATATTTCGTCATCAACTTTATACTTAACCTCTTTTCTCATGTCTTGTATTCGTCTCATTAACTCCTTTGCGTAGCCCTCATAAATTAATTCTTCGTCAAGTTCTGTATCTAAAACAACCAGTTCTTTTTGGCTTTTATCGTAGACAACGCTTTTAATATTAAGCTCTTCTTTCAGTAAAGATTCCAGATCTTTAGGGAATTCACTTGAAAGACCGAGGTGTATAGCTCTCAACGGCTGGCGAACTTTGATTTGTTTTTCTTTTCTTTGGGCCAAGCCAATCGTAACGATGTTCCGAACCTCTTCCATTTGTTTTTCCAGTTCTTTGTTTATCAGCTTCTTGTTTGCTTTGGGCCAGTCATGCAGATGAACACTTTGAGTTCCCGAGGACCGTCCTCCGTGGAGACGCACATGAATGTCTTCAGCCGAAAAAGGAATAAACGGGGCGATAATTTTAGAAATTTCCAAAAGTAAAAATCTTAACAAACCAAGAGCTTCCTTTCTTCTTCGGGAACGCCTCAACCACCAATTTGACAAGTCCTCTGCCACAAACTTCTCTATAGCTCGTGCCGATTGAGTAACTTCATATTTATCAAGATCATTCGTTATCACCTGAACCAAACCGTTAAACCTAGATAGTATCCACACATCAAGAAGGTTTAGGTCTTTGGCTTTAACATCATGAAACGAACCAGTTTCCCCGTCTCCGTATAGTTCGTAAAATTTTAAACAATTCTGAAGAGTAGAAATAAAACCAATAAGTTTGGATTGAACATCTTTTTCGGCAAACAGCTTTGATTCACCGGGAGCATTTATCGTGTAGAAATACCACCGAGCCGAATCCGCTCCGAACTTTTCCATAATATCAAAAGGTGAAACAACATTTCCTTTTGACTTAGACATCTTTTGTCCCTTTTCATCTAGGACATGGCCGTGACAGATAACGTTTTTATAAGGATTCCCCTTGTCAAGCAAAGTTGCAATTGCCAGCAAAGTAAAAAACCATCCTCTGGTCTGGTCTGTCGCTTCAACAATAAAATCAGCCGGAAACTGTTCTTTGAACATTTTTCCATTCTCAAACGGCCAATGCCATTGAGCGTATGGCATAGCTCCGGAATCAAACCAGACGTCAATCAAATCCGGTATTTTTGCCATCTTTCCTCCACACTTTTTGCATTTCAAAACTATTTTATCAATATAAGGCCGGTGAAGATCTAGGTCACCATTATCATCGTATGGAAAGTTTTTAAGCTTTATTTTTTTTAACTCCCCCTCTTTTGGAAATTTCTCATTTCGATTAATAATGACATCATCGCCGGTTAATCCAAGTGTAAAGTTCTCCAAAAGCCAAATTGGGTCGGCATGGCTCACGATAAGTATTTTTTTGCCTTCATGTTTAGAATCAACATCCAAAAGAAAGGATGCCATCCTTTTTTTAAGTTCCTTCCAGCTTTCCCCATCACCAGACTTCACTTCCCAATCCCCCTTTCCAAATTTTATTCCGCAAACATGTTCTGTTCTTCCTTCACACATCTCACCATGTTGAAATTCCATTATTCTGTCGTCCAAATTAATTTTCATTCCTAACTCTTCGGCTACAATATGCGCAGTTTCTTTGGTCCTAAGAAATGGTGAAGATATTATCAAATCTACCCCACCCATCTTTTTAATTTTTTTTGCAGCTTCTTTGGCTTGTTTTTTTCCTTCAGGCATTAAGGAGTATTTATCTTTTTTAAGAACCGAACTCAATATGGGAGAGACTTCTCCAAACCCATTCTTGGTACTGTGACCGTGGCGCAGAATGTAAAATTCATTTTTAGGCTTGTACCTGTTTTTTTCTAATTCATCCAATGAACCTACTGCGGTAAACTCACCACAGTCAATACATTTCCACATTGGTAAAGGCGTTCCCCAATATCTCTCGCGTGAAAAAGCCCAGTCCTTGCCCTCTTTAAGCCATTGGCCAAACCTGCCTTCTTTGATGTGTTCAGGAAACCAATTTATTTTTTGATTATTTTTGAGAAGTTCTTTGTTCACCGCTGACATTTTTATGAACCAAGATTCTTTGGCATAATACAAAAGTGGAGTGTCACATCTCCAGCAAAAAGGATAATCATGTTCAAAGTCTTCAACTTTGAACAATAAATTTCTAATTTCTAGTTCTCTAATTATTAATTTTTCGGTTTTCGAATCTTTCACGTACATTCCGTCCAAACCCTGTCCCACATGGATGAATTTACCTTGTTCATCTACAGTATGAAATTTTGGTAACCCAATTTTTGTTCCCAAATTATAATCGTCTTCACCATACATTACCGCAGTGTGAACAACTCCAGTGCCGTCTGTTGTTGAAACAAAATCAGCATCATATATTCTGTATGACTTATCGGATTTTAATTTTTCAACGTCAAATAACGGCTCATATTCCAGTCCAACCAATTCGCTCCCTTTTATTTCTTTTTCAATCTTATAATCCTCACCGACAACTTTTTCTACCAAATCTTTGGCAATAATATATTTTTGATTATCTTTGACGGCAATAATATATCGAATATCTTTTCCAACAGCTAAAGCAACATTGCCAGGCAACGTCCATGGCGTTGTTGTCCAAGCCAAAATAAAAGTATCGGACTGGCTAACCAGCTTAAATTTTAAGTAAACTGAATTTTCTTTAACGTTCCTATATCCTAGGGCAACTTCATGAGAAGAGAGTGGCGTTCCGCACCGAGTGCAGAAAAGAACTACACGATGAGCAAGATATAGAAATTTTTTGTCCCAGATTTTTTTTATAACATTCCAGACTGTTTCAATATAATTACTCTCATACGTTATGTATGGGTGCTTCATGTCTAACCAGAAGCCCATTCTATTGGTCATATCTTCCCATTCGGTTTTATATTTCCAAACACTTTCTTTTGCTTTTTTGTTGAACCGGGCAATGCCGTAAGTCTCAATGTCTTTTTTATTCTTAAAGCCAAGCTCTTTTTCTATTTCAATTTCAACCGGAAGTCCGTGGGTGTCCCAGCCCGATTTCCTCAAAACATAAAAGCCACGCATGGTTTTATATCGACCATAAAGATCTTTAAAAGCCCTGCCCAAAAGATGATGGATACCCGGTCTTCCATTAGCAGTAGGTGGACCTTCCCACCAAACAAAACGTTTCGCCTTTTGTCGAAGTTCCAGAGATTTTTCAAAAATATCGTTATCTCTCCAAAATTCCAGTATCTTCTCTTCTTTTTTGTGAAAATCAAAATCAGCCATTTTTGTTTAAGTTTATATCAATTTCTGCCAAAGTTCAATTAAAAAGACCCGTTATAAAACAGGTCTTAACCTCACAAAAAGAACGGCAATAAGTGTAATAAAAAACTGAAGTTGAAAACTTGCCACAGAACCAAACGACACTAGCCCATGGCAAAAGTGAATTTTTGATCCCAGAACATCAAGCCAAGACCAATTTATTACATATCTGTGGGCAAGTTCAATTACATCAGGCAAGGCTCCACCAACCATTCCAAAGAAAATAACTGCATTTACTATTAAAGACCTGCTAGGTGACAGAAGCAGGACGAACATTGCTGTAATCTCAAAAAAAAGAACAAGGCCAAGTTTTGCACCTCCAAAACCATATTCTTGGTGTGGAAAAGCATCTAACACAAGGTGAGAGATAAATCCTGCCACAAACGCCCAAAAAAGTTTTTCCAGTTCACTTTCCCCGGATACTAAAAATTCCTGTACCACCATACCAACAGTAGCACCGACCGCCAAATGCGTTGAAGCTATCAAACATCATCCTTCTGATAAAAGAAGTTACTAATATTAAACATCAAATTTTGAAAAAAAGCAATTATATGATAGGGTAAACAAAAGAACATGAAAATGCCCTTAATTTTTTTAGTATCAACTTTTGTCGTGAATCTAGTTGGTTTGTATTACCAATGGTATTTGGTTTACCCTTGGTTTGATCAAGTTTTACACTTTTTGGGTGGATTTTTTATTGCTATGCTTATGGCAAATTATCTTAACGATTATTTTGTAAATAAAAATACATTAAAAAATTTATTAATAATCGTGGGGGTGACTGTTTTTATAGGAGTTGCTTGGGAGTTTGTCGAATACATAGCAAATCAAACACTAATAGAACCAGTATATAGATATTTCAAAGTTCATGCTTACTTCATGGGAGACCTTGATGATACGGTCAGTGACCTATTAATGGATATTCTAGGAGCAACGACACTTTCACTCCTACATCTTCGCCGGAGCAGAAAGTCCCATGAGGTTCAAACAAATCTTTAGAACCGTATAGACTCCTCCGGCAAGCAACAAACGAGCTGACTGAAGTTCTAAATCTTTTTCCTGAATAATGTGGTGCTTTTCATAAAATTTGTGGAAATCTCCAGCCAGATTAAGTGCATATTGAGCAAGATGGTGAACCTGGTAATTTTGGGAAATATCTTCAATAACTTCCGAAAACTTAATAATATCTTTCAGTAACCTCATCTCTTCTTCCTCTTTAATTCTTTCAATATTGCCACTTGAGATTTCTCCTGCTTTTGCAAAAACACTATTCAAACGAGCAAAAGCGTATTGAATATAAAAAACGGGGTTTTCCTTTGATTGTTTTTTTGCAAGGTCAACATCAAACTCCATGTGCGTATTTAAATCTCTGGTAAGAAAGAAAAATCTGATAGCGTCCTTGCCAACTTCGGACAACAGTTCATCTAATAATATAAATCTGCCAGCTCTTTTGGACATTTTTTGAAGTTCCCCGCCCTCTTTAATTGAAACTAGTTGATGAAGAAGAATCTCCAAACGATCCGGATCATACCCAAGCGCGGACACACCGGTCTTTAATCTTATTACATCACCATGATGGTCAGCTCCCCAGATATTAATTACACTTGTAAACCCTCTCTCAAATTTGTTCTTTGTGTAAGCAATATCATTGGCAAGATACGTCGTAGAGCCTTCGCTTTTTACTAATACCGCCTTTTGTTCTTCATTTATTTTCAACCATTTTGCCCCGTCCTCTTCAAAAACACTTCCTTTTGATTCTAGCTCCGAAAGAACCGCTTTAACCTCTCCGCTTTTATGAAGTGTAGATTCAAAAAACCATTCATCAAATTCTACCCCCATTTTTTGGGTGGATGTTCTTGCTCTATCCGTCATGGTTTTTATAGCAAACTTTCCAACCTCATCTTCAGATATTCCTTTTTCCAAAAATTCCCGGGCCATTTCTTTAACGTATTCTCCTTGATATAAGTCCGGACCGAATTCTATTTTTTCACCCCTCATTTCTTTCATTCTAAGCTTTATTGACTCAGCAAGTTTATTTACCTGATTTCCCACATCATTTACATAATATTCTTTGGTCACATCATGTCCGGTCTTTTTTAAAATATTGCCAAGCGTATCTCCAAATGAACCCGCACGGGCATTACCGACGGTCAGGGGACCAGTCGGATTTGCGGAAACAAATTCCAAATTTATTTTAATCCCCTTTCCTGTTTCAAAATCTCCAAACCCTTCTCCTTCTTTAACAATTTCCAACAATGAAGTTCTTAAATAATCCTCGCTTAGATAAAAATTAATGAATCCCGGTGGAACAAACTGGATCTTGCTGAATTTTTTTCCAATTTCTTTATTACCTAAAAACTCTTCCACAATTTTCTGTCCGATATCTTTGGGGTTGGTTTTGTCTTTTTTTGCCAAAACAAAAGCAAGATTGATAGAATAATCCCCCATTTTGTCGTCCGGAGGCGTTAAAACATCAAATTCAATATCCGGAAACTTGTCAGAAATTTCTTTTTTTAACCAAGATTTGAGCATTTGATTTAATCTTACATTAAAATTAGATAAATTAAAAAGGGCTTTTAGCCCTCGTCTTCTGTGTATCTTTCCATGGCTTCATCAATAAAATCCTGTAACGTTTTTATTTGTTTCTTGTTTAAAGAATTATAAAAAAGTTTTTCAAACTCCTGCGTCCTTAACTCCTCCCACCTAAACTGTTTTTTTGCTCGAGATTTTACTTTTACGTTTTTTAATCTTTTAGGGGGTAGGTTTATCGCCATTTTTTCAAGAATGACTCCGAATGCAAAATGACATATTTCGTGAACTAATATTCTGGGAAGTCCACGGGCACCACAGGCTCCACAATATTTATCAAGATAAATAATTTGTTCTCCATAGTCAGTCAGTCCCAAATATTTCCTCTCGCTTTTTTTATCTGATTTTTTGAAATCTTTGACTACGATTATCCAATTGGAATTAACTAAATAATCTATTAACAAATTAAAGAGCCAATCTCTAAACTCATACAAAGACCGTTGCTTCACAGAGAAACCTTTTTAAAAGAACTCTTGATCAGAGAGTACTATAAAAAAATAAAAACGGCTATCAGCCGTTCATAACTCAAAGGGGAAAGTATCTACTATCTCGTCAATCAGTCCGTTAGGACCGAATCTTTTGGCTGCTTCGGCACTCATCCAATAGTCAGTCTTCCTGGCTAGTTCTACTATCTCATTCAAAGATTTACCCGTTCTTCCTGAAATCAACTCCATATAAATTTTATTCAGCCTCTTTTTCTCTTCCAACCTTTCTTCATCTTGAGACACCTCTTCGTCACTACTACTACCACCCCTAATCTGATGGACAAGATACCGCGTAAGGGGAAACGAATAACGCATGGTTCCCATTTGCATTAAAGCAACCCCAGCCGAGGCAATCTCGCCAACACCAAGAATATTTATGGCTGTTCCCTTGTTGGTAATAGCTCTCATCATGTCGCACAAAGCGAAACATTCAGTGGCATTTCCGCCAGGCGTGTTCATAACTATCCATATCGGCTGACCGGGTCTGGTTATCTGCATGAACGAAGTGGAGATAAAAAATATTGAAGATGAACCTTCCGTAATTTCTCCAGAAATACAAATAATTCCTCTTTCCGCCAGTACCATAATCTTTTCCTCAAGCATATCATAACTAACACTCTTCTCGAGATTTAAAATTCCCTTACTTTTTGTCACGTTGACTTCCTTTTTAATGTTCAGTTGCGAACAGGATATCATTTTTAAGTTCTAAGTCAACAACCGCCTACTAAGTCTTTCCATGTAACTTTTTTTTAGTTATTATTAAATTATGAATACATCAGAATACGATAAGTTACCAATTGAGGCAGTAAAAAAAGTTGCCCCCTCGGTCGTCAGTATTGTTATATCAAAATTCCTCCCTAAAATTAAAGGCGCTTACGGCATGCCCGGCACTCCTTTTTCAAATCCCTTTTTGTTCGGAGAAATGGACAACGATCAGAAAGAAAAGATAAGCATAGGCGGAGGCTCCGGTTTTATCGTTCATCCTGACGGTCTTATTCTTACTAACAAGCACGTCGTTTTTGACAAAGATGCTGAATACACCGTCATAACAACCGACCTCCAAGAGTATTCAGCAAAAGTTCTTTCCCGCGATCCGATTAATGATATCGCCGTTCTAAAGATTAACGTCAAAGGATTACCGGCTGTCAGACTTGGGAACTCGGGAAAACTTGAGCTGGGACAAACCGTGCTTGCCATTGGAAACGCTTTAGGAATGTTCAGCAATACCGTTTCAAGAGGAATAATTTCCGGACTATCAAGAAGTATATCCGCCGCCTTGGGAACTGAGGGAGAAATGGAACATTTAAGAGGTGTTCTTCAAACTGATGTGGCAATCAATCAGGGCAATTCAGGCGGCCCTTTAATAAATATTGACGGAGAAGTGGTTGCCATAAATACCGCCATTATCTTCGGCGCACAGAACATAGGGTTCTCAATTCCAATCAACTGGGCAAAGCAAGATCTTGAAGATATTATAAAATACGGAAGAATCGTTAAGCCCTATCTTGGACTCCAATATATAAAACTAGATAAAAAACTTCAGAAACAATATTCTCTGCCCGTTGACTATGGAGCTTTGGTTGTCCGCGACGACCATCGCCCTGATTCTGTGGCAATAGTCCCCAACTCCCCCGCCGAAAGATCTGGCATAAAAGAGAATGACATAATTTTAGAATTAAACGGAGAAAAAGTGTCCGACGAACTACAAGACATGCTTCAAAAATTTTCTGTTGAAAGTGAAGTTGAACTCACAGTCTTAAGAAAAGACCAGCAAATGAAAGTGAAAGTGAAACTAGAAGAAAGAAAATAAGGCACCAAGTGCCTTATTTAAATAGTTGACACCACCTCTATGCTACGGGGAGACACTTTTTAAAAATATTTCTAATTTTGTAAAAAGTGTCTCCCTCCGCCGGTTGTTTGGGTAAACAGATTACAATTGGCAATAAAATTTCAAACTCTCCTAAAATAAGGTGGCGAACTATGATTATGGTTTTTTGAATGAAAAAAGCTCTACGATGAAGCTGTGGAGCTTTTTTCGTAGAGCATCCGATGGTCAGCTCGGAAACCCTAGAGCACGGAATAGAATGACCAGCCCAACAATGGACAGCGTCAGCATAATCGTTGTGCTGACACCACTCCAGATCAGGGCATTGTTCAAAAGATCTTTCTCTTCCCTCATGGTTTTTCCCTTTCTGCTCCTTAGAGCTGATATTTATATCCTACCACATGACAAGCCATATTGTCAAGGATAACTGGTAATGTGCACACACATATGGCGGTTTCCGAGTAAGCTCGGAATATGGCAATATGTATGGCTAAAACAATTAAAGAGGAGCGTCTAAGATGGGTGCTCCCAATCATCAACAAAGAGGCAAAGCTGGTCGATGCGGCAAGGGTGTG
>Ga0209541_10002304_pt1 | contig 36308 bp, 32 predicted proteins | sample RifCSPlowO2_01_FD_184027 | JGI IMG/M metagenome (GOLD analysis project Ga0209541, IMG submission 184027) | Groundwater microbial communities from Rifle, Colorado - Rifle CSP2_plank lowO2_0.1 (SPAdes) (version 2) | ecosystem: Environmental > Aquatic > Deep subsurface > Groundwater | place...
TGTGGTTCCTTTGGCTCGCGGTCGTGGTGGGCGTCTGGATCGTGCCGTCGCTCGCGTACCAGCCGGACAAGAAGCAGTTCGGGGCCGGCGTGGCGTTCGAGCAACACGTGGCAGTGCGCGTGGAGCAGATTCGGGCACACTGGATGGCCACGCGCGACACGTGGAGCGTGGACGATGTGGTGCGGGCGCGCAATGTGCTCGTGGACATGCGTCTGCTGCTTCCAGAAGATTCAGCGTTCGGCAAAAAGACCGAGGCGCTCTCGATGGACATCATCCACTACGCACAGGATCAGCCGGGGCAAACGGCAAATCGCAATGCCCACTACGCGCATCGCCGTTTGATCGGCGAGGCGCTCGCTGCATCAATGCCGTCGATGATGGACCCAGCCGAAGAGGTGGAGAATCGGGCGCAACTGGCTTGCATGGATCTGCGTGGTGCACCGATCGGCTACTCTGCGTGTGCAATGGAACAGGGTCGGCTCAGGCAGGAGCAAGAGAGCTTGAGCGGGTTGCTGGGGGTGTGTGGTTCAATTTTCCTCTGGCTGTTCAACAGGTACCTGCTGGCCATTCCGTTTCTGGCTGCCGCGTTCTGGTTCAAGGTCAGGCGCGAAGGGCAGGGGTACGTGACCGTCGACGAGTACGCGAAGGCGTTTTTCGGCGATTTCGTTCTGGCTGCGCTTTGTCCGCTTTCGCTTGCGTGCGATGTTGCAGACTGGTGTCCGTGGACGGCGTTTGCCACGCGCGTTCGCGAGCGTCTCTCTGGTGTGTCGGTTGAAATGCCGGCATGGCAGTACGCCGCGGCATGCGTGGTGATCGTGTGCGGCACTGCGCTTTCGTGCTTTTTCCCGACGCGCGCTGTGCGGGCTGCAGAGCCGGCGGCGATCGTTTCGGTGAAGGGGTACGTGGACGCAGAGGCGGCAACCGACGGCACCATGAAGGTCGGCCACGGATGGTTGGACGTGAAGGTGCCTGTTGGCGCGCATGCGAGCGGCCAGATTGTCGTGGATTCGGTTTCGACGAAGGTTCCGGTGCGGCAAGCAGTGGCGAGCGTGCAGCCGGTCGGTGGACCGATCACGGTGAACGCGGGGCAAGTGGTCACACCGTTTGCACACCAGTTTCCCGGGCCGCAGCAGGAGCGGATCGGCGGCGGTGCCGAAGCGCCTGGACGCGTGGCAACGTTCCTTGACCTCGGCATCCATGCGGTGGCGAATCCGCTGCGCGGTGTGGCGGCGAGCATTGCGCTGCTATCTGGATCCGGTCCAAATCGGCCAGATGCAAACGAGGCAAAGGATGCGATGGCAGGACTGTCGCTTTCGTCAAACGATGGTGCCAGCAATCTCGGCATCGTCGCACAGGCGGGAGAGCAGCCAAATGGCTTTCGCACGCGTGGCGTCGTGCATGCCAGTACACGCGCTCTCGGCGGCGGCGTTTTGCTCGACGCAACCGCTGCATTCCAGCGCATCGGCATCGCACTGTCATGGGGAACGTCTGCGTTGGTCGTTGTTCCGGTCCACAAGAACCTCGAGTTTGCCGGAGCGTACGACTACGCGCACGCCGCAGGCAGCAGCGACGAGCAAATCGCACGTCTGCAGGTAACGGGAATCGGATTCTCGTCAGCAATGCGCGGTGCGATCATGGCTCGCTGGAGCTCGGCAACGGGCTGGCTCGGCAGCGTGCGCATGCAGTTCGCGTTCTAACTGCGACGCGACAACTAATGCCCTCTCACTTTGAAATCAGCCGAGTGTTGATTTGGTGAGAGGGTGTTTTTTTAAAACCACGTCGCTTGATATTTTTTAAACTCACCGTTCGCAATCGCCTCACGAATTTCTTCGCACAACTTTAACATAAATCGCACGTTGTGAATTGACGCGAGCCGATATGCCAGCATCTCCTCGCATTTAAATAAATGATGCAAATACGCGCGCGTATGATTTTTGCATGTGAAGCAGTCGCACCAGTCGTCAATGGGGCGTGTTGAAAGCGTGTGTTCTGCGTTGCGGATATTTATTTTTAAATCAGCGGTGGCGCGGCAATACAGCGTGCCGTTGCGCGCGACGCGCGTGGGTGCCACACAGTCAAACATATCAATGCCGCGCTCGATGACCGTGAATAAATCGCGCGGATTGTATCCAACACCCATGGTGTATCGAGGGCGATCGTCAGGCAAGAGGTCGGCGAGCCAATCAAGTGTCTCGGCAGTTGCAGCCATGTTGTAGCCGATCGATTCGCCACCAATCGCGACGCCATCAAACGGCAGTGAAGAAATAAATTGCGCACTTTCACGACGTAGTTCGCGATGATTCGCGCCTTGAATAATTCCGAACAAAAATTGTGTCCAATCGTGGGGGCCTTTTTTTGCGTGTGCCGCGATGCAACGCTCGGCCCATCGGTGCGTAGTTTCCATTGCCGCGCGCGCCTCGTCGAATGTCGCCGCGTTTGGTGTGCAAATATCAAATGCCATGATGATGTCCGCGCCGAGTTTGTGTTGGATGTCGATGGCAATTTCCGGCGAGAACCGATGTGTTGATCCATCAAGATGTGAACGGAATGACACGCCATCACTATCGATTGAAACATGGTTTGAGTGGTTTGAGGTGGTTGCGTTGGAATTTTGAGCGGGCGTTTGCACTTCACGGAGCGCGTTGCTGGCCTCTCGCGCGGGAGTGAAGTGCGAATGCCCGCTTGATCCCAAGGAGAACACTTGAAAACCACCACTGTCAGTTAAAATCGGACATGCATAGTTCATGAATTTGTGTACCCCACCAAGTGTTGTCACCGCATCTTCTCCAGGTCGCAAATGCAGGTGATACGTGTTTGCCAAAATAACTGATGCGCCAGTTTCGCGAATGTCGCGGGAATCAAGCGTTTTCACCGTTGCTTGTGTGCCAACCGGCATAAACGTTGGTGTCAAAATATCACCGTGATCAGTGTGCAAGATCCCGGTGCGCGCGGCGCCGTCCGTTGTAAGTTTTTCCCAGAACATACGTCATATATTGCGTTGAATCGTTAAAAATGTCAAGATGTATGAACGACTATGCCACGACGCGGGATTGATATTTCGATAGTCATTTTGTGCGCGCTGTGCCTTGGGGCACTGGGCGGTTTTGGCGGTGCATATTATTTTGTGCAACGAGCGGAACGCGCGCAGCTCATTTCTGAAGCGGCGCGTGAACGAGAAGCTGCGGCGCGCGTGCCATTCGTCACTGCTGTTGCACAACCAAAAAAAGCAGCGGCAATTACTGCAAGTTCAACTGAGCCCTTAGTGCAAAAAGCATTGCCCTCAACGGGCGCGTTCAATTTGGACATTGCGTTTTTTCCGCAGGCACCGAAAAAAAACTGGGATGTGTACCATGAAGATTATTGCGAAGAGGCGGCGGTGCTTGGGGTGCATGCGTTTTTAAAAGAGAAAAAATATTCAACTGATCAGATGGAAGTTGAGCTCGAAAAAATGCGCGATTGGGAAATTAATACATTCGGTTATTTTGAAAGCACGAGCATCGAACAGACGGCACGGATCGCACGCGAATATTTGGGGTACAAAAAAGTGCGCGTGATCGAACGCCCGACAATCGCGATGATTCGCGCCGAGGTTGCAGCTGGACATCCGGTGATTGTTCCGGCAAACGGCAAGCAGTTAAAAAATCCGCATTTTAAAAATGGTGGGCCAGAGTACCACATGTATGTCATTCGTGGATTTACTGAGCGTGGCGATGTGATCACGAATGATCCGGGAACGCAGTTTGGCGAAAATTATGTGTACAAAGTTTCAGTTGTTATGTCATCGATGGCTGATTGGAACAATGGCGAAGATCATGATGCGTTGCCAACTGGTACTCCGGCAGTGCTTGTGATAGAGTGAGTGCTCATTACAACATATGCCGATTGATTTTAGGAAGGAACTCAATGAGGAACAGTTTCAGGTTGTTGCCGAGGGGGACGGCGCTTGTTTGGTTCTCGCCGGCGCGGGGTCTGGAAAGACGCGAACCATCACGTACCGCGTTGCGTATTTGCTCGAGCGTGGCGTTCCGGCTGAAAATATTTTATTGCTGACATTCACGAACAAAGCAGCAAAAGAAATGGCTGGCCGCGTGACTGAATTGAATGGCGCTGCGCCGCAAGGGTTATGGAGCGGCACGTTTCATCATATTGGCTACCGCATTGTGCAGCGTCATGCCACGCTGCTTGGTTTTGCATCACACATCACGATTATCGATTCTGAAGATTCGCGCAATTTGTTAACACAGGTTTTAAAAGACGAGGGGATTGATCCAAAGGCGCGCAAGTTTCCGTCCGTTGCAGTGATTGCGGACATCTATTCCTATTCGCGCAACGCGATGATCTCTGTTGAAGAGGCGATTGATGTGAAGCGACCGAGTGCATTTGGGGTGGCGACTGACATTGCGAATGTGCTGCGTGTCTATGAAACACGCAAGCGTGAAAGCGGGTTTGCGGATTTTGATGATTTGCTGTGTTTGTGGCTCAAGCTGCTCTCTGAACATCCGGAGGTGCAGCACCGGTTGTCCGAGCAGTTCAAATATATTTTGGTTGACGAATATCAGGACACCAATCGCGTGCAGGCAAAAATTATTCAAAAAATGTCTGCGGTTCACGGCAACGTGCTCGCGGTCGGCGACGACGCACAATCAATTTATTCATTTCGCGCCGCGGACATTGCAAATATTTTGGATTTTGAAAAACACTACGTCGGAGCGCGCGTGTTTCATTTGTTAACCAACTACCGATCAACGCCGCAAATTCTTGCGGTCGCGAATCATGTCATTAAACAAAATGAGCGGCAGCACAAAAAAGAGTTGCTCGGAATTTTGGCGCCGTATGAAAAACCGATGTTACTTCGTTCAGATACGGCAGAACTCGAAGCAGAAAAAATCGCAGATAGCATCACCCGTTTGCGGCGGCTCGGCCATAAATTAAACGAGATCGCCATATTATTTCGCTCAACATTTCATTCACAGCCACTTGAAGTTGAGTTGACGCGGCGAAATATTCCGTACGACTATCGGGGTGGTCAGCGATTTTTTGAGCGCGCACATATTAAAGATGTGCTTGCGTATTTGCGTGCATACACCTCAACCAAAGATTCGATCGCGTGGCATCGAATTTTGGTGCAGCAAGAGGGTATTGGACTTGAGTCAGCGCGGAAATTGTATGATCGTTTGAAGCAATTTGGATCTGTGTCTGAATTGCTTCATGGCGATGCAGGACTCGAAGTTGAAAAGCGGTGCGCTGGCGGATGGGCAGTGATCACAAAAACGCTGTGGGAATTATCACTCCACCACGAGAATGTTGGTACGATGATTCGGATCATTAAGGATCAGGCGTATCGTGCGTATGCGGAGCATGAGTTTCAAAATTATCGAGATCGACTTGATGATGTTGAACAGCTTGCAACCTTTACCGATCGGCTGACTGATCTGAAATCATTTCTTGCCGAAACGGCGCTGCAAGAACAGAATCGCGGGAAAACATTGGCTGGCGACGACAAAGTGGTGTTGTCAACAATCCATCAGGCAAAAGGACTTGAATGGGACACGGTGTTTCTGATCAATTTAGTTGCCGGTGCGTTTCCAAATGAGCGTGCATTGCTCGAAGACGGCGGCGTCGAAGAGGAGCGTCGATTGTTTTATGTTGCCTTGACACGCGCACGGAAAAATTTATATCTGTCCTATGTGGTGATCGGCGGTAGACAACACGAACTGATGGTGTCGCCATCGCAGTTTATTGATGAGATTGATTCAAACTTGATCGACAATGAAAATAAATCTGGCTCGTCGGAACCAACCTATTCCTACGAGCCAGACGGAACGACTGATTGGCGCAAAAAAAGTTTTTTGCGGTCAGTTTGATCGCGGGTGATTATTTAACAATGACCACACCTTGAAATTTTTTGTCCTTGGCAGCGGCATGGTCGTGAAATTTCCATGTTCCTGCTTTTTCGAATTTAAATGTCCATGTGTCACCTGGCTTCAACCCGCCTTTTGCATCAAATTCTGGATATGCGGTATGTGATGGGTGCGGATCGGATGCAGGGCTGTGTGCCTTGAGATCGCTGTTGCGGAATTCGACCAAGTCGCCAACTTTGATGGTGACCTCTTTTTTGTCCAGACCTTGCGGATTCAATGTGATTGCAACGGTTGTTGGCTGTGGGCCAGTTGCGGCAGGTGGGGCTGGCGTTTGTGTTGATGAGCAGCCGGCGCCGAGTATAATAAATGCAGCGGTGAGCGCTGCGAGCTTGAGCGTTTTGTATTTCATATGTGGACAGTATAAAGGGGCTCTTGCAGAGAGTCAAAAAATCTGATACACTCTTGCCAATATCATGTCAAATCTATGAAATTTGAAGGCCTGTACGAAAAAACTCTTGTGCTCATTAAGCCCGATGCAGTGCAACGCGGCTTGATTGGTGAGATTTTAAAACGGTTCGAAATGAAGGGGCTCAAAGTTGTTGGTTTAAAATTGATGCGGCTTGACGAAGCAGTGCTGCGTGAACACTATGCACATATTTCGGGGAAACCGTTTTATCCCGGTGTTGAACGATTCATGATGTCGTCGCCAATTGTGGCACTCTGTTTGGAAGGGCTTGAAGTTGTTGAAGCAGTGCGTTTGATTACCGGTGTCACCAAGGCTCGTCAAGCTGAAGCTGGTTCAATTCGCGGCGATTTGGCGATGAGTGTTGCGTGCAACGTGATCCACACATCTGACACGGTGGAAAATGCGCGTGCGGAAGTTGCGCGATTTTTTAAACCCGACGAAATTCACGACTACGACAAGAGCGAATTTGTACATGTGTACACCGAGGACGAGCGGGTGTAAGGTATGGTTGGCGCCACTCGAATCTGCGGGCTATAGCGCAGTTGGTAGCGCGCATGCATGGGGTGCATGAGGTCGTGGGTTCAAATCCCGCTAGCCCGATTTCACATCATGAAATTATTAATCCTCACGCAAAAAATTGACCGCCGCGACGATGTGCTCGGCTTCATGCATCGGTGGGTTCAGGAATTCGCCGCTCAGGCTGAGCAGGTGACTGTTTTGTGTTTATATCAGGGAGAGTCCTCATTGCCACCGAATGTGCGTGTTTTTTCGCTCGGCAAGGAGCGCGGTGCGTCACGAATACAGTATTTGAAAAATTTTTTTCAGGTGATCTGGCGCGAGCGTGGCACCTATGATTCAGTGTTCGTGCACATGAACTATGAGTATGTCGTGCTTGGCGGATTGTTATGGCGCGTGTTAGGAAAAAAAATCGCGCTGTGGTACGCGCATGGCTCTGTGCCACTACTGCTCCATCTCGCAACCGCACTCGCACACCGCGTTCTCACTTCAACGGTCAGTGGTTTCAGAATTTTGAGTTCAAAGAAAGTAGTTGTCGGTCAGGGTATTGATACTGATTTTTTTAAACCAGCGTCGACAAAATTTGGCGAAAAAAAATTTTCATTAGTGAGCGTTGGTCGTATTTCGCCGATTAAAAATTATGAAACAGTGATTGATGCAGTGAAGATTCTCGAAGAAAAAAATGTGGACGTTCAGCTGACTATTGTCGGAGGTGCTGGATTGGCTGCGCAAGAGGGGTATGCGCACGCTCTCGTCGAGCGCGTCGCAGCAGCTGGCTTACCGCATACCATTTCATTTGCTGGTTCTCGTTCGAACACGGATATTGTTCAAACGCTGCAACAGGCGGATTTGTTTGTGAACACTAGTTTGACTGGAAGTTTGGACAAGGCAGTGCTTGAGGCCATGGCTTGTGGTGTGCCGATTTTGACGTGCAATGAAGCGCTGATCGAGGTTTTGGGTCCGTACACTGAGCAGCTTATGTTTCCGGTTCAGGATTCGGCAGCGCTCGCTGATAAAATTTTCGAGATGCAACGTAAAACGGTTTCAGAGCGCACCGCGCTCGGCGAAAAATTGCGCGAGATTGTGGTGCGCGATCACAACCTCACGCGGTTTGTTGCAAAAATAATTTCATCATATGGAACGGCTGCATAAAATTCCGTGCACCATCGAGGTGTTAACGCACAACTCAGCGGCCACGCTTGAGCGGACGCTTCAGTCACTGGAAAGTTTTGATCAGATCATCGTGATTGACGGACAGAGTACTGATGCGACGCGCGAAATCGCGGCACGGTTTCACGCCGAGATTATTGATCAACAGGCACAACATCAAAAAAAGTTGAATACCATCGGTGACTTTGCCGCCATTCGCAATCAAGGGGTCGCACAAGCACGCCACAAATGGTTTGCGTTTGTTGATTCTGATGAGTTATTGACGTCGGCTGTTGTTCAGGAAATTGCTGACCTTGTTGGAGCGCAGACGCCACCCGGCGCATATTGGATTCCGCGGAAATATACACTGGATGGTGAGGTCATCGAGCGCGCGTGCACCTATCCGAACAAACAGATGCGCTTTTTTCATCTTGACGCCACCAATGGTTTCATCAAAAAAGTTCACGAGCGCATTGCAGTGAAAGCAGGGATGCCAATCGGTAGCTTGCGCAACGCTATGCTGGTTCCGGTGACGACTGACCCGATAGCGCGCCGCAGAAAACAACGGTATTACGTTCAAATTGAAGCTGAGTTACATAGCGAGATGAGCGTGCGTGAGTACCTGCGATTTGCAGCGCGTCACCTTGGCGTATCAGTGTTGTATGCATTTCGATCGATCCGAAATATTTTTTGGGGAAGCGGGAAGCGTTTGCCGTGGCGCTATGAACTCGATTATCATTTCTACAATGCACTGTTGATGAAGCAGTTTCTTAAAAAAATTCGCTGGCTATGAGCCGTTTCATTTCACTGGTCATTCCTGCACTCAACGAGGAAAAAAATATCACGACGATCATCAACGCGGTGCGGCACGCGGTTGATGAGTTGCCACAATATCAATTTGAAGTTATTTTTGTGAATGATGGCAGCACTGACGGAACGGCGCGCGAGATTGCGGCGTGTGCGGCGCACGACCAACGCATCAAGTGCGTTGAATTTTCGAGAAATTTTAACAAGGAAATCGCCATTACCGCCGGATTACATTACGCGCAGGGCGACGCGGCAATTATCATGGACGCTGATTTGCAACATCCGCCAGAGCTCATTCCGGAGTTTATCGCCGCGTGGGAACGTGGCGGTGAAATGGTCATCGGGGTTCGTGATGAATTGATCGGCGCGGGCATGATAAAAAAAATCGGATCCCACTTGTTTTTTCGCGTGATGCGTCTGTTCGGGGACGTCAATTTTTTGTCTGGGGAAACTGATTTTCGTCTGATTGACCGAAAACTCATTACGGTATTTAATACATGCAGCGAACGACGTCGAATCGCGCGTGGTTTGCTCGATTGGCTTGGATTCAAAAAAGAGTACATTCACTTTATCGCGCCAGAGCGCACAAATGGCGTTGCGAAATACAGCGGCAAAAAATTATTTGCGCTCGCCGGCGCTGCTCTTGTGGCGCACAGCATGTTTCCATTGCATCTTGCCGGATATCTTGGCGCGAGTATCACCGCGCTGTCCGGAATTCTCGGATTATTTGTGGTGATCGATATGTTTTTTTTGGCTGATCCACTCCAGCTCAAAATTACCGGTACGGCGATGTTGGCGATCATGATATTATTTCTCGTTGGTATTATTCTGATTTGCATCGGATTGATGGCGCTGTACATCAGCCACCTGCAAGAGAGCGTCGCAAATCGTCCGCTGTATGTGATCCGCTCAACAATTAATCTGTAATTTTTGTGAACATACTTTATTTTGCCAACGCACGCATCCCGACTGAAAAAGCACATGGATTTCAGATTATGAAAATGTGCGCATCGTTTGCAGCAGCTGGTGCTGCCGTTCATCTCGTGTTGCCGCGGCGCAAAAATAATTTGTCTGATGATCCATTTTCGTATTACGGCGTAGCGCGCACCTTCACGATCAGTTGGGTGCCGACCATGAATGTGTTGTGGCTTGGCAAAGGGGGATACTACATTCAGACAGCGTGGTTTGCCTGTGCCTGTCTGGTGTATGGGTTGCGGCACACCGCTGACGTCTATTACTCACGCGACGAGTCCGCATTATTTTTTTTGAAATATTTTAAACGAACGGTGCTTGAGGTGCATGCGGTTCCGACGAAACATATTTTTTTCTATCGACTGATTATTGCTGGCATTGCGAAATTTATTTCAACGAATCAGTGGAAGGCGAATTTTTTGAAAACAACGTGTGGCGTTGGTGCCGAGCAAATTGTGGTTTTTCCAAATGCTGTTGATATTCCGGAGCACCAAGCGCGAGCGAGTGCATGTGCGGCGTTGTGGCTTGCACCAGAAAAAAAGTATGTTGTATACGTTGGCCACTTATATGAATGGAAGGGGGCTCACGTTTTAGCCGCGGCTGCTGCATTGTTGCCCGCAGACACCGAAGTGATTTTTGTGGGCGGTCTGGACGCTGACGTCGCAAAACTTCAAAAAATTAATTCGCGCATACGCTGTGTCGGCCATCAGCGCCGCGATGTGGTACAACACTATCTTGCGGCTGCTGATTTGTTAGTGCTGCCGAACGTTCCGGTAACCGAAGAATCGGTGTATGCGACGTCGCCCATGAAACTGTTTGAATACATGGCTGCGCAAAAACCAATTATCGCGTCAGATTTGCCAAGTATTCGAGAGATCGTTGATGAATCAAGCGCCACGCTTGTGCCACCGGGCGACGCCGTCGCGCTTGCACGAGCAATAGAGGAGGTTTTTGCGCATCCCGAACAGGCGCAGCAAAAAGTTCGGCGTGCATTTGAAGTCGTGCGCACGCACACATGGGATGCACGTGCACACGCAATTTTGAATTTTATCGTATGAAACAGCTACGTGTATTGTCGATTTTCCGCTCGCGGTTGTCAGAGAATCGAGGAACTCCCATTCGGGTGCGGAGCATTTTGACCCGACTCGACGCACGCCCCGATGTCGCGCTCACCGTCTGCACCTGGGACGAGCGCGTTGATTATTTGCGCGATCACACGCGGCTCACTAACAATCATATTCGTGATTTGATCACGATTTTTCAGCTGATCAAAAAAAATAATATCGATGTGGTCATCGGTCACACCGCCGCAACGGCGTACTATTTGTTGCCGATTATTTTTTTTACGCGTGCGAAGGTGCTGCTTGAGATGCATGGCTTCATTGAGGAAGAGGCGCGACTGTATGGATCGATTTCGCGCGTTGCGTATTGGTTTCAAAAAACATGGCTTCGGTTTTTTTATCGACAGTGTGATGCGATCACCACGTGCAGCGACACAGCAACGGAAATTTTAACGCGCGATAACAAACGGGTCATCACGATATTTGGCGGCGCTGATCCTGCGTTATTTAATCCGCATATTTCGTCGAGTGGTCTCGTGCAACGAACGCCTGACAAAATTATTATTGGGTATGCGGGTAACTCACGGCTATGGCAAGGGCTGCCATTTTTGGCTGCCGCGTTTGCTGAATTGCAAAAAATAGATCGCACATTTGAACTCGTGGTGGTGAGCAGCGAAAAAAAACATCCAGACATGGGTATGGGTGTCCAGATTTTGGGGCCACTTGAATACGGCGACGTGCCGCGCGCGCTGATTGATTGCGATATTTTGGTCATTCCGCGCCCAGACACCGAGGTGAATCGTATTTCATTTCCGTCAAAATTGGTTGAGTTTATGGCAATGGGCAAGCCAGTTGTTGCGGCGCGAACCAGCGATTGTCATCGTATCATCAGGCACGGCGAGAACGGATTACTGTATGACCCGGGAGATATGGCCGCACTTTTGGCCTGTTTTCTGGAACTTCGATCAATTGACGTTCGAGAGCGCTTGGGATATCATGCGTTGCAGACTGTTCAGCAGCAGCTGACGTGGGACATTCAGGTTGAAAAAATCGTTGGATTGCTGCGGACACTTCAATAAAATTTGTATGCCAAAAGAGGACTGGAAAGTGAACACCATAGAGCGAATTTTTACCGACGCCGGACACTGGCCATGGAAGCCGGGCGAGATTGTGTCCGTGCTTGACGTTGCCTGCGGCTTATCGTTGAAATCAAAATATATCGATGCGCAGATTCGCGTCGGTGTTGATTTGTTTGAAGAATATTTTAATCATATTGAGGCGGACGTGCCGTATGTGTTGGTGAAATACGATGTGCGCAAGCTCAGCGAAATTTTTCCGCCAAAAAGTTTTGATCTGGTGATCGGGCTCGACATCATCGAGCATCTTGAAAAAGACGAATCGCTCAGCATGATCAAGCAGTGCGAAGCGATTGCGCGTAAAGGGGTAATTTTTGAAACGCCGAAAGGATTTATTCCGCAAAATATCGACATCTTAGGATATGGCGGTCATGAATTTCAGACGCATCGATGCGGGTGGGAAGTCGAGGAGCTCGAGGGGCTCGGCTACAAAGTAGTGGTGCGTCCATACACGATGAGCGATGTGAAGCGCCATACGGAACTTGAAACGCATACCGAGGTCGAACTGATTGATGCGATAAAAATATTTGCATAGCACTATGTCAAAAATTTTAATTACCGGTGGCACCGGTTCATTTGGGATGACGTATGCGCGTCGGCTGATTGACGATCCGACCGTCGAAGAAGTGAGAATTTTTAGTCGTGATGAAAAAAAACAGCACGACATGCGCCAACAATTTGATTCACCGAAAATTTCATATCTCATCGGTGATGTTCGCGATCGCGACGCCACGATGCACGCCTGTCAGGGCGTTGATTTTGTGTTTCATGCTGCGGCGTTGAAACAGGTACCCACGGGCGAATTTTTTCCGATGGAGCTGGTGAAGACAAATATTTTGGGAACAGAAAACATTTTTGATTCAGCGCAAAAAAATGGCGTTAAAAAAGTGGTGCTTCTCAGCACGGACAAGGCAGTGTATCCGATCAATGTGATGGGGATGTCAAAAGCGATTGCTGAAAAATTGATGATCGCGCGTTCGCGCACGAGCGGCTCAACGGTGTTTTGTGGGGTGCGCTATGGTAACGTGATGGCATCACGCGGTTCGGTCATTCCGTTGTTCATTGACCAAATTACCGCCGGAAAAAATATCACGATTACTGATCCGATGATGACCCGTTTTATGTTGTCGCTTGAACACGCCATTGATCTGGTTGCGCTGGCGACCACGGAAGGTCAGCCGGGAGATATTTTTATCAAAAAAGCGCCAGCAGCAACGGTCGAGGATGTTGCGCACGCACTGCTTGAAATTTTTGGGGCGAGCAACAAAATTGAGGTGGTCGGCACTCGAAAGGGAGAGAAATTGCATGAGGCATTGGCGAGCAAAAGCGAGCTTGTCGGCGCCGTTGATTTGGGCGATTATTATTGCATCAACAATGAGATTGGTCTTGAATACGAAAAATTTTATGAACGCGGCACGCGGTTGAGTGCCACGAATGATTACACTTCGGAAAATACAACTCGATTGAGCCGCGCCGAGGTGGTGCAACTTATCGGCGCGTTGCCGTATGTGAAGGCGGTCGCGCAATCGTTTCGACGATCATAGAGTATGAAGCTCGTCATTACCGGAGCAGATGGTTTTTTGGGATGGCATCTGCGCTGTTATTTTTTTTCGCACGCAGAAATTGATGTGGTGTCGCTCGGCCGTGATGATTTTGCAGACATCTCAAAACGGGAAGCCGCCGTTGCAAGTGCGGATGCGATCGTGCATCTTGCCGGAATGAATCGCGGCGATGATCAGGAATTGTATGAAACAAACAAACGCTTGATGGAAGAACTGCTCGCCGCGTGCGAGACGACACAGGCGAAACCACATATTATTTTTTCGTCATCAACACACGTCGCGCGTGACACGGCATATGGAAAATCAAAGCGTGAAGCTGGCGAGCGACTGCTCGCCTGGGCAGCGGCGCAGGGTACACCCGCGTGTGTTTTGATTCTGCCAAATATTTTTGGTGAAGATGCGCAGCCACAATACAATTCTGCAGTCGCTACTTTTTGTTACGATTTGGCAACGGGAAAAGAATCTGTGGTGAACGTTGCAGCAGCGGTGACCCTGATTCACGCGCAGGACGTGGCGCGGCTCATCCACGAAGCAATCAGTGCGCGGGCTGCTGGCGAGCAGCGCGTTGCCGGTACTGATACCACCATTGGTACCGTGCATGCAAAGCTCAAAGATTTTTTTGAGCAGTATTCACATGATTTATTTCCGTTGCTTGCAACACCATTTGATTTGGCGCTGTTTAACACATTGCGCAGCGCTTTGTACGCGCACGGATTTTATCCGCGTCCTTTGGCAGCGCGTTCGGACGATCGCGGGCAACTGTTTGAGGCCGTAAAACAGCGTGGCGGCGGACAGATGTTTTTTTCGCATACGAAACTCGGTTTCACGCGTGGTAACCACTACCATGGTCGCAAGATAGAGCGATTTTGTGTGATCGCGGGCACGGGTGAGATCGCGATTCGCAAACTATTTTCTGATACCGTCGATCGATTTGTCGTGTCTGGCGATGCGCCCGTGTTCATTGACATGCCAACGTTTTATTCCCATACTGTCACTAACACCGGCACCGAAGATTTAATCACGCTGTTTTGGTGTAACGAATTATTTGATCCGGCAGACCCGGATACCTTTCCTGATAGTATATGAAAATCAAAAAATTAAAAGTGCTCACCGTTGTCGGAACGCGCCCTGAAATCATTCGTCTCTCGAGCGTGATTAAAGAGCTTGATCGCGAGACGAATCAGGTGCTCGTGCACACTGGTCAAAATTATGATTATGAACTCAACGAAGTTTTTTTTAAGGACTTGGGTTTGCGTAAACCAAATTATTTTTTGAACGCAGCGGGAAAAAATGCAACGCAAACGATCGCGGCTGCGCTGAGCGCCATTGACCCAATTTTGGAAAAGGAAAAGCCAGATGCGTTTTTGGTGCTCGGCGACACGAATAGCTGCATCACCGCGTACGCGGCGAAGCGCCGAAAAATTCCGGTGTTCCATATGGAAGCGGGTAATCGCTGTTTTGATCAACGCGTGCCAGAGGAAATCAATCGTCGGATTGTCGATCAGATCAGTGACGTTAATTTGGTGTACAGCGAATTGGCGCGTCATAATTTGTTGCGCGAAAATTTTTCGTCTGACCGCGTGATTAAAACGGGATCGCCCATGCGTGAGGTGCTGGAGAGCGTTCTGCCAGCGGTCACCGCATCAACAATTCTCGCCACTTTGAAATTGAATCAGCATCACTATTTTATCGTCAGCGCTCACCGTGAGGAAAATGTAGGAGATGATCGTCAGCTTGCGCAGCTGGTCACTGCCCTGAATCTGATTGCGACACACTACAAAATGCCGATTATCATGACACTACATCCGCGCACCGCGCTCCGATTTAAAGCGCGGAAAGTGAAATTAAATTCGTTGGTCAAATTAATGAAACCGTTTGGACTGATTGATTTCATTGCGCTCCAACAACATTCTTTTTGCGTGGTGTCTGATAGTGGAACGATTTATGAGGAGGCAGCGATTTTAAATTTTCCTGCCGTTAATATTCGAGAGGCACATGAGCGTCCCGAAGCAATGGATGAGGCGTCTGCAGTGCTGACCGGGTTGTCACCTGAGCGCATTTTGCAAGCGATCGAGCTGGTCACTTCGCAAGGGCGAGATGGTAATCGCACGTTTCATTGTCCGGCAGACTATGCATCGAACAACGTGTCAAAAAAAGTGGTGCGCGTTATTTTAAGCTACACGAATTTTGTTCGTCGTGTTGTTTGGTCAGAAAACGCCACTGCATGATCGTCACAACGAGACCAATGGCAAAATAAATGTAGCGAGAAAGGATTGTTCCGGAAATTCCGTATAGATAGGTGAAGCTGAACAGCGAAATGACCAAAACAATTTGCGGGATCACTCCGAAATACAGCCAGCGTTTTCGTTGTTCGGTCAATTTTGATTGAACAGTGGTTGTTAAAAACGTCAGTGGCAACCGCAACATGAGCGAGAAGGCAAACAGTTGGGAATACCAGAGCGATTCATGATACGTTCTGAAAAAAATTGCGAATAGCGGCGGCGCGATGAAAAAATAAATGACGGAACTGAAGAGACCGATCAGAAAGAGCCACCAGAGCCGTTTCGCCAGTACGGTATTAATTTCTGGAATTGACCGCAGCGAAAGTTTTGGAAGCACGAGCGACGGAATATTTTTTGATAATCCCTTAATTTGTTCGGGCGGTGACACGGCGATGTTGTACACCGCAACCTGAATTGGTCCCAGATAGTGAAAGAGTAAGAGCGAATCAAGATAGGTGGTCAGATTTGAAAACAGAGCAGTGATGGTCAGATGAGTACCGAATGAATCGGTGGCTGGATCAGTGACGGCGTTCGGCGGAAATTTTTTCAGTGTTTTCAAAAAGCAAAAAATACGCACCGCAGTCCATACCGCAAAATAGGTGAGCAGAATGATGTTTAATCGTTTGGTGAAGATGATTGCCAGAATGATACAGAGCGTGGCGAGCAACTGACTCGTGACAAAATAGACAATTGATTCGCGGAACAATTTTTTACTTTGCAAAAACGTGTTGTACAAACCGACCGAATCCATGAATGGCAAAAAAACGCCGGTGATCACGAATGCGAGTGCAAGACCGCTGTGTGATTCCACAAAATAATAGTACGCGGCAACGCCAAAGCTCACGACGCTGCCCAAAAATCCCCAGTGGATTTTTTTTTGCACTGATCGCAGATAACTGCCTTCGGCACCTTTTGCGACTGCTGAGGCGACCGCGATATTGAGTCCGGGCAAGGTGAAGATCGAAAGAATGCTGACCATGGACAAAGTGTATTTGTAATTTCCGTAGACTTCTTGTGGCACAAAGTTTGCAAATGCGGTTGCAACGAGAAAACCAGTTCCCGTTGCGGCAATCTGTCCTATGGTTAACCAAAAACTGCCTTTTAAAATATAGGCAGTGTCGAGGTGTATGAGGTGTTCAAGGCGCGCTAACGCGTTGCGCACCAGCTGTTTTAGCTTTGCAATCATGCGGTCAGAATACGGTATTTCGCGCGATTTTGCAATTTTTGCCTCTTGACCACGTCGAAATTCTGGCGTATCATCTGGGTGATTTATGAAAAAAGCCTTAATCACCGGCGTCACTGGCCAAGACGGTTCATACCTTGCGGAGCTTTTGCTTGCAAAGGGGTATGAAGTGCATGGCATCATTCGGCGGTCGAGCCTTGCCAATACGGAGCGGATTGAGCATCTACTTGAGGATGCGCGAGAAAAAAATGCTATTTTGCAGTTGCATTACGGCGATCTCACGGACTCGAGCAACTTGAATCGCATCATCGAGCGTGTGCAGCCGGATGAAATTTATAATTTAGGTGCGCAGAGTTATGTGCGCGTCAGTTTCGACGTGCCGGAATATACGGCAATTGTTGATGGGGTGGGAACGCTGTCATTGCTCGATGCGATTCATCGCGCAGAAATTCCAGTAAAATTTTATCAAGCCGGCACGTCAGAAATGTTTGGTAAGGTGCAAGAGATTCCACAAAAAGAAACAACGCCATTTTATCCGCGAAGTCCGTATGGTTGTGCGAAACTATTTGCGCACACAATCGGCGTGAATTATCGCGAGTCATACAACATGTTTGTGACCAACGGTATTTTATTTAATCACGAATCGCCGCGGCGCGGTCGCCAGTTTGTGACGCGCAAAGCAGTGCGCGCGTTTAAAGAAATGGCAGCGGGCAAACCACGCGTGCTGCGCATTGGCAATTTGGATGCAAAGCGCGATTGGGGCTATGCGCCCGAATATGTTGAAGCGATGTGGCTCATGTTGCAGCAGTCAGTACCTGATGATTTTGTGATTGCAACGGGTGAAACGCACAGCGTTCGCGAACTAGTTGAAGAATCAGCACGCATCGCCGGTTTTGATTTGGTGTGGCAGGGCAACGCAGTGCAGGAACAGGGTATTGACCGTGCGACTGGCCGCGTGCTCGTTGAAATTGATCCAAATGAATTTCGTCCGGCAGAGGTTGATCTTTTGATTGGTGACCCGACAAAAGCGCGCGAAAAACTGGGTTGGCAGCCAAAAACAACGTTTAAAGAACTCATTCAAATCATGTACGACGCAGAACAAATATGATCAAGCTGGTGAAACAAACATTTTTTTCTGAATCCGAAGTGAAAGAAAAATTAATTGAATTTATCAAAGGTGCGGAAATTTTTAGCATGGGATCCCAGTGTGCTGCATATGAAAAAAAATTTGCGGCAAAACAAGAGCGTACGCACGCAGTATTTGTGAGCAGTGGCAGCATGGCGAACTTGGTGCTCGTGCAAGCGCTGTTGAATCTCGGGCGTCTTAAAAAAGGTGATCGCGTCGGTGTTTCGTCGCTCACCTGGGCAACCAACGTGATGCCGCTCATTCAGCTTGGGTTGCAGCCAGTGTTGCTTGATTGTGACATACAAAATTTGAACGTGAGTTCAGAAACGCTGAAACGCGCGCACGAGCTGCAACCGCTCCAAGGTTTTTTTCTGACAAATGTACTCGGATTGTGTGCGGATATTGAAAACATAGCTGTATATTGTCGCGCGCAAGGAATTGTTTTTTTTGAGGACAACTGTGAGTCGCTCGGCACACGCGCCAACGGCAAGCTCCTCGGCAACTTTGGTGTAGCGTCAACGTTTTCAACATTTGTCGCACACCACCTGTCAACCATTGAAGGCGGATTTGTGTGTACTGATGATGATGAACTGTACGAAATGCTGCTCATGGTTCGGGCGCACGGGTGGGATCGAAATTTGTCGCCTGAGCGAAAGGCAGCATTGCACGCGGCGCATGCGATCGATGATTTTTACGCGCTGTACAGTTTTTATGATCTTGCGTATAACGCACGTCCGACTGAATTGCAAGGCGTGATTGGGTGTGCTGAAATTGAACACTGGGATGCGATCGTTGCGGCGCGCGCCGCGCAGTTCAAGAAATTTCAGACCGCGGCTGCGCAAAATTCAGCGATCATCCCGCTCGCGGTTGATCACCTTGAATTGGTGTCAAATTTTGCGATGCCGCTTATTTTTAAAACACACGAGTTATGTGAAGCGCACAAAGCGAAATTTAAACAAGCCGATGTTGAAATTCGGCCGATCATTGCGGGCAACATTGGGGTGCAACCATTTTTTAAAAAGTATGTGCCAGAATCAGCGTCGTGCCCGAACGCCGAGATCATTCACACGAACGGATTTTATTGCGCAAATAACGCGCATCTCACCGAATCTGAGGTTGATTTTGTGTGCGAATTGCTGCGCGTCGCCTAGCGCCTCACTCCAAACGTTGTGTTACGCCTTCACCAATTTATTAACCGTTTTCCAGCATTTGCTGCAAATTAAAACACGTGAGCCCATGAGACGCCGTGGCTGCAAATTAATATTTGACCATTTTTTTGACTGAATGTTTGAATGACTGCGTGTTGCTGAGCGAACGGGACCGCGGGTGCAGAGTTTACAGATTTGTGCCATAGTGTTACGCTTTAATCTAAAATCAAGTGTTGGCAGTGTACCAGAATAATATGGAATAGGCAAGGGGGCTCATATGACCATTGTTTTTGACATCATCATTATCATTTTTTCCGCGATCCTGCACGAGGTTTCGCACGGCCTTGCCGCGCGGGCGCTGGGTGATAAAACGGCGGAATACGCCGGTCGCTTGACGTTGAATCCAATCGCGCATATTGATCTCTACGGTTCAGTTTTGTTGCCAGTGTTGCTCTGGTTTGTCTCGGGCGGCAATTTTTTGTTTGCCTACGCAAAACCAGTGCCGTTCAATCCGTACAATTTGAAATATCAACAGTGGGGATCGGCGGTGGTCGGTGTTGCGGGACCGCTCACAAATTTTGTTCTTGCCGGTGTTGTTGCGCTACTCATTCGCAGCAATGTTTTTCCGCCGGCGAGCGTTGAATTTTTGGTGCGCGTCGTGGTGATCAATGTATCGCTCGGCGTGTTTAATATGGTACCGATTCCGCCGCTCGACGGGTCGAAAGTTTTGTTTGCGTTGCTGCCATCACGTTTTGACCATCTCAAATTTCAACTTGAACGATATGGCATGTGGGTGGCGCTGATTTTTGTGTTTTTCTTTTCCTCTCTGCTCTTTCGTCCGATTGAATGGGTCGTGCGTGTGCTGTTAGGCGTATGACAAAACAACGCGCGACGAGACTCATATTGATCATCGGCATTGGCGTCATCTGTACATTTTTTTCATGGTATAAACTCACTGAAGCTCCGGCATTTTGGTTTGACGAAGGCTATTTTACCCAAGCGGCAATGAATATTGCGCGGTACGGCGTGTGGGGCATACAGACAGCGCCCGATCAGTTTAGTTCATTGCTGTCCGTATCAGCAGGCTTTCCATTGCTTGCTCCTCTTGCGCTCATTTTTAAAATTTTTGGTATCAGCATTGTGTCCGCGCGCGCCGGTATGGCGGTTGGCATCATGCTGTTCGTTGCCGCGTCTTTTTTTCTGATGAAACGTCTGAACGGTTTTTATTTTGCCGCAGGATCATCATTGTTGCTGAGCACCTTTCCGGTGTTGTACGGCAATGGTCGAGCGGTACTTGGCGAAGTTCCTGCACTGCTCATGTACGTTTTATTTTTGTTGAGCCTCCTGTCGTGGATCCAGTCACAAAAAAAAATAGCGGCATTTGCTGCCGGGCTTCTGTTGGGGCTGACCATAACTGCGAAGCTTTCGTTTCTACTCGTCGGTGTTCCTGCCACGGCTATCACCATATTGATCTATCGGAAAAAATTACGATCTTTGGCTGCATCAGTACCGCTGTTCATCGGTGGAGTCGTGATACCGTTCAGTATCTGGATTGCAACACAGTTTAATGCTGCAGATACGGTGAGCGGCTTTTTTAATGTAACGTTTAACCATTATCAGGGCGATCCAGCAATCCAGCTCATCACGCAAAACGTGATCAAATTTTTTACAGAATTTTCTCCCGTCGCACTGCTCATTCTCTGTGCCGTGTGGGCGACCTCACTGGCGATTCGTGGTATCGGCACGCGATCAGTCTCCCTCATTGAAACGCACGCGGCGCTGTTTTCGCTTTTCATGATTGGCATTTTTTTACTCTCGCCCGGCTGGTATCGGTATTTTTTTCCTGCACAAATTCTGGCGCTGTTGTTTTTCCCCTCATCGCTGTCGTGTGTGGTGGCGTGGTTGCACGGGCATCAATCGCGGGTACCCGTTCAGATACCCACGCGCGCAATCACGGTTTGTGTGGTGTTACTCATGTCCGTCGCACAGGCATACCAAACCGGGTTTAATTCATACATAGCAAACTATTACGGCTCGGATCGCAATCAGCATATGCAGCGTGATTTTGCCGCACTTCCGGTCGGTCCGACGTATTTTTTTTACAACGTTCCAGAACTCCTTTTGTTTGTTTCTGCACCCATTGCCTATTATCAGTTTATTGGCAGTAGCGCCGTGCCGCATGCAATTGGATTAGAGTCGGTTGCGGCGTTGCAATCTGGCGTCGCAGATTTTGTCATTGTCAATCAACAAGCCTATCGGGGACATGAGAATGAGTTTGTGCAATACGAGCCAGATCGTCAGATCGCTCGCGTTTACCTTATATTAAAAAAACGTAACACACCGTAATACTATGGATTCAAGGTACAGCGCTTCATATTTTGACGTTGAATCAACGCACTGGTGGTTTCAGGCGAGAAGAAAAATTCTGAAGGCGTTACTTGTTGATGAGCTTAAAAAAAGAGGGAAAACGCGGTTTGATCATGCGCTTGAGATTGGGTGTTTTGCAGGAAAAAATATTGAAGAGTTTCGGCAGCTGAGCGCACGTTGGTCTGGTGTCGAGCCTTCGCTCGAGGCGGCACAGCATGCACAACAGGCACTTCCTGAAGCGGAAATTTTGATTGGGGAATTTCCACGGGCTACACCAGAGGGAACGTATGACGCGATTTTTTTATTCGACGTCCTTGAGCATATCGAAAATTCGAGCGCAGCTCTCTCTGAAATCAAGCACTTGTTGCGTCCGGGTGGGTTATTGGTGATTACTGTACCGGCATACCAGTGGTTGTGGACACCGTTTGACACGATCAATAAACATTTTCGTCGGTATACCGCATCGCGGTTGCGCGATGAACTTTACGAGGCAAAACTGTGCATCACCCGCATCGGTTACTATAATTTTTTTCTGTTTCCGCTTGCCGTCATTGATCGAATTTTGTCGCGGGTGCGGCAGGGTTTTGTGCAGCAGGAAATACACGTTCCCTCCGCACCGATTAACGCGGTTCTTCGATTTATTTTTTCAATCGAAACATTGATTGTCCCACACATTTTTTTTCCGTGCGGCCTGTCGGTTATTACCATAGCCAAAAACAAAGAGGAATCAGTATGAGGTGGTGCGCACTTGCAAAAAATCATTTTATCTTTTAAGATTGGATTGTTCGAATTACCTATGAAGATTTTGATTACCGGCGGAACCGGGTCGATCGGCGAAGGCGCCGCACGGCTTTTTTTGAAAGACCATACGGTCTCTCAAATTATTGTCGTCAGTCGTGATGAATTTAAGCAGCACCAGTTGCGTTTGAAATTAGCATCACCAAAATTGCGCTGTGTGCTCGGTGACATACGCGACTCCAAATCTCTTCAAAAAGCAATGAGGGGTGTTGACGTCGTTTTTCATGCCGCTGCATTTAAGCATGTTGATGTTGGCGAGCAGGCACCGGAAGAGTTTGTGAAAACAAATATTCTGGGAACCATGAATGTGTTTGATTGTGCTGAAGCGGCGGGCGTTAAAAAAGTTATTTTGTTGTCAACGGACAAAGCAGCGCATGCGACGAGCGTGCTCGGGATGACGAAAGGGATCGCAGAGCGACTGATGATTGCGCGCGCGCATGAAAAAACAAAGACAGTTTTTTGCGCCGTACGGCTTGGAAATGTTTTGGCGTCGCGCGGATCGGTGATTCCGCTTTTGGTGCATGCGATAAAAAATAAGAAGCCAATTACGTTGACTGATCCGAAGATGACGAGGTTCATGCTCTCTATCGATGAGTGCTCTCAGTTCATCAAGTTTGCATTGCAGCACGGCACACAGGGTGATATTTTTGTCAAAAAATGTGCGGTTATGGAAATGGGAATTGTTGTCGAGGCGCTGCGTGCTATTTTTCACTCGCGTGCGCCGATCAAAATTATTGGCCGACGCGCGGGGGAACGCACCCATGAGATTTTGGCAAATGAGACAGAGTTGATGCAATCAGAAGATATGGGAGATTATTTTCGCATCAGCGCGAATCAAAAGCCCCAACAACGGGTGCGTGTGGAGACTGATTACTCGTCTCACCACATCAAACCACTTTCGTTGGTGCAAACAGAAAAAGTTTTGAGGTCTCTCGATTACATTATTGATGAACTCGCGTGACGCACACAAGCGAATTTTGATTACGGGTGCACGCGGATTCACCGGTCGTGCACTCAGCGTCTTTTTGCAATCACAAGGAGAAACAAATCTTACGTTGGTCGATCGGTGTGTTGATGCGGTGGACGGCGTGAGCGTATGCGACCTGAGCGATCAATCACCGGTTGCATCACTCGTGAGCGAGGTACAGCCACAGGAGATATATCATCTGGTGGGTAGTTTCACACAGGATTTTAATATTGATTTCGAAACAAATGTCTTGAGTACCAAATATTTGTGCGACGCACTCGTCACCACACAGTCGAGCGCGCGGTTGCTGCTGGTTGGGAGTGCTGCTGAATATGGTGCGGTCGCCGCATCGGATAATCCAATTGTCGAAGATCAACCGTTGCGTCCAACCAGCGTGTATGGGCTCACAAAATCATTTCAGAGCACGCTTATGCAATACTATTCCCGTGTGCACCATGTGGATCTGGTGATGGCGCGCACATTTAATGTGTATGGGCAGGGAATTTCACCGCTTTTGTTCGCGGGGAAAATGTATGAACAGATTGCCGCCGGCGGACGAATGATTGAGGTTGATGATGTGTCGGCGGTTCGGGATTTCTTGCATATTTCAGACGTTGTGCGCTATTATCACCTCATCATGCAACAGGGGGTGGCAGGGGAGGTGTACAACGTGGGAAGCGGAATCCCGCTGAATGGCGCAGAAATTCTCTCAAAAATCGCCGAAGAATTGGGCAAGGATCCTTCTGATTTTACGGCGGTTTCGGCTGGGTCAACAGCAGTGGTGAAGCAATTATTTGCTGAGGTAGGCAAGCTACATACGCTTGAATTAAAGGAGTGAACATTCTTATGAAATCAATCACCGTGGTCGTGCCTGTCTTTAACGAAGAGCACGTCATCGAAAAATTTTATACCGCATTGAAAGCCGAGCTCACTCAACTCGCTCACTATTCGTACACCATTCTTTTTGTTGTTGATGGGGGGCGCGACAAAACGGCGTCGATTTTGCGAGACATTGCCGCGCGCGATGCGACCGTTCGCGCCATTGTGTTTTCGCGAAACTTTGGCCACCAGATGGCGCTGCTTGCCGGACTTGATCATGCGGCGGGCGACGCGGTGATCACCATGGACGGCGATTTGCAACATCCACCACACCTGATTTCACAATTGCTGCGTGAGTTCGAACAAGGCAACGATGTCGTGCATGCAGTCAGAAAAGACACGGAAGACATCGGACTGCGTCGCAAATTTGCGTCGATAATTTTTTATCGATTCATGAACGTCATTTCCGACACGCCGATCATCGAAGGTGCAGCAGATTTTCGATTGCTCAGCCGTCGCGTTGTTGAAATCATTCGCACAAAAATTCGAGAGCGCAATTTATTCATCCGCGGCATTGTGAATTGGGTTGGATTTCCCCAATCAACGGTTTCGTTCGTTGCCGCAAAGCGCGCGGCCGGCGTCAGCAAATATTCGCTGCTCAAGTTAATTCGTTTTGCATTCTCCGGATCCGTGTCATTCAGCCGCAAGCCGTTACGTGTCGCTAGTTTTGTCGGGCTCCTCTGTGCGCTCGGTGGATTTTTATTTACGGCTCTCACTGTTGTGGAGTATTGGCTTGGTGACCCGTTTCCATCTGGATGGGCAACGGTGGTAATACTATTGTCTGTGTTTGGTGGGTTGCAACTTGTTTTTTTGGGAATTGTTGGTGAATACGTCGGCGCAATTTTTGATGAAGTGAAGGCGCGCCCACATTATTTGATCAACGAGGTGATCAACGAATAATTGTATGCGCATCATCGTTACGGCCGATGATTTTGGTTTGACGCGTGGCATCACGGATACGATCCTTGAGGCGGTTGATCGTGGTGCGATCAATTGTGTGAGCATCATTGCGAATGGAGATGATTTTGATCGCGCTATCGAAGAAGCGAAGAAGCGGCCCGATTTGCAGATCGCGCTCCATCTCAATTTGACTGACGGCACATCGCTCGCCCCACGCGAACGAAATCCGTTGATTGATGTGCGTGGAAAATTTTGCTTGGTGTTTCAAACACTGTGGCTCCGCTATTTTTTTTCACGTCGTAAACCAGATTTTTTTCTGGCGGTCCAAAATGAAATTACGCTGCAAGTTCAAAAAATCAAAGCCGCCTTGCCGAATCGAAAAATTTATTTAAATGGTCACGACCATGTGCATCTGATTCCATTTGTGATGCGTGCCGTGGCATCAGTGGTGGATGATCTGGGGGTGACGTATGTGCGCATTCCTGAAGAGCCACTTTTTTTTGTGCGTAACAAGGCAAACGTGTATTGCAGTGCCGGCCTTGCCAAACATTTACTGCTGAATCTGCTGTCGCGATACGCACGAAAAAAATTGCGGCGCACTCACGTTGAAACGACTGATGCGTTTGTAGGGATTTTATTCACCGGCCGCATGACTGTTACGGTGGTGCAGGCTGCGTTCAAAAAAATTTTAAAACGCGCCGCCGCGCCAGCCATTGTTGAGGTGCTGTTTCATCCGGGCAAGGCGAACCAGAGCGAGGCCACTCGTTGGAAGCACAAGGGGCGTTCGTGGGTATGGTTTGTGTCACCAGAACGCGATGCGGAACGGCAAGCAGCTCAATCGAGCGAGCTTGACATTTTTCTCAAGTCCTGCTAGGGTGATAGCCACAACCAGCGCCAATAATTGGCGTGAGATCAGGAGGGTTCGATGCCAGCAACGTGTGAGCATGTGATTGTTACGAAAGATTTCATGCCGGTTCCACCTTTGGACCCGTGGGAGGTGCAGCCGGGTGTGCAAGTTTTCCATCACGAGTTCGGCGGACGGGTCATGCGGCACGCCGTGACGCGCCCGGACGGGAAACCCGGTGTGTTCTACGTGACGCAGAAGTCAGATTGCTGCAAGGTGATCGCGGTGACTACGGACGGCAACATCGTCATGATCGGGCGTTACCACGTCGCCACCAGTCAGTGGTCAATCGAGACGCCGGGTGGCAACGCGCGCGAGGGTGAGGCGCGCCATGATACCGCGATGCGCGAGTTACTTGCCGAGACTGGCTACGGCATGCCAGACGATGAGGAGCCAGTATTCGAGTGTCTCGCGAATGGCCATCAGTTGAACGGCGTTTTCCCAGCTCGGACGTACGCGTACGTGCTGCGCGGCGTAGTGCGGCGTGAAGACGCGACCGAGCGTGCGCTCACGCACGGCACGCAGGTGATCTACGAGGTGCCAATCGAGCAGGTTATTGCGTGCATCGACAAGGACCGTTACATCACATGCTCCGTGGATCAGGCACTCCTCGAGCGATTCTTCCGTCGGGAGCTGTGGCGGATTACCGCGCCGTTTTCTGCCCGCTAGGCTACGACGAGCTGGCATTCTTAGGCGGGTGGCAGGCTTGTCCCACAACAAGGACATGCCTGTTGCCCGCGTTTTTTAATCTTGACATTTTTGAATAAATCAGTTACCCTCAATCGGGGTCAGTTATTTCCAATCCAAACAGAAAGGGGACATCATGGACATCAGCGTGACAAGGAGCGGGGGCATGCGCGTCTACGTGGAGGGTGAAATCCGTCTCAGGATGCGGGGTGGCTTCATCCCAGACGAAGCGTACCCGGTCGTCGTGGATCACACCATCATTCCGTTCACGGATGTGCTGGTGGTGGACTACAAGAGTCGGACGTGCTACCTCGCCATGCGTGCCATCAAGCCCATGAAGGGGATCTGGGAGATCGGCGGCGGTCGCAGGAAGGGCGAGAAGCCGGTGGAGGCCATGCGGCGCAACTTCAAGCGCGAAACGGGCTTGGATTTGCCGGAGGAGCGTTTCCAGTTCGTGTTTCATGCAGACCACGTCTGGCAGGATCGGGAAGAGGAGCCGCAGGACAAGGGCAAGCACTACGCCGGTCATCACTTCGTCGTGGAGCTGTCCAGTGAAGAACTTGCTGCAGCCCGTGCGTCGATGGAAAAGCGCGAGTACGACCGCGAGTTTGGCCTGCAGGAGTACACGCGCGAGCGCATGGTCGCCGAGAACGTGCATCCGGCGCTTCTCCACCTGTTCGACATGGTGATGGGTCCGGGGATCGACGACGTCAACCTGGTGGTGCAGCCCGAAGGCGGCCTACAAGGGCACGACGATCCGCGCCGTACGATCACGGATCTGCTCTTCGATCCGACGATTCCGTTGCGGCACAGTGAGCTCGTCACCAAGGGCCAGGTCACCGTGGGCAACCACTGGCACAACTGCGTGGAGCGGTTTGTCCTCAAGGCTGGCCGCATCGACCGGCTGGTGTTTGAGGACATCCACACCAAGGTGCGGCGTGTGTGGACCAACCTGGGTCCGGGCACGGAGATCACGGTTCCGGCGCGCGTTGCGCACGCGCTCGTCATGGCGCCGGACAGCGTCCTGCACATGTACGTTTCGAGTGCGGAATCGCCGGCCAACAAGGAGTTCTTCCATACGTACACGCTGCTCACGGCGTGACGGTCAGTGAGCAAGTGGTGGTGGTGCGTGTCCAGACGGATCCGCGCTGCCACCCTTTTTTAATCTTGACGGTTTTTCGGCGTTCCGGTACACTCTCCCTACATTCCTTTTTAAAATTATTCTCTCATCTGCACGGCTGCGGAATGTTATAGCCGTGTCAGAGTAACCAGACGTTATGCCAACCATGAGCCAATTGCTCCGAAAGGGGCGCACGTCGGCGAAGAAGAAGAGCAAGTCTCCTGCCATGCAGTGGACATTGGATTCTCTCCATCGCCGTCGTCACGAAATTAAAGCAGGCGCGCCGTACAAGCGCGGCGTGTGCACGAAGGTCACCACCATGACCCCAAAGAAGCCGAACTCAGCTATCCGCAAGATCGCTCGTGTTCGTTTGTCCAACGGTATGGAAGTCGGTGCGTATATTCCGGGCGAAGGCCACAATTTGCAAGAGCACTCAATCGTGATGATCCGTGGCGGACGCGTGAAAGATTTGCCGGGTATTCGCTATCACATCGTGCGCGGTGTGTTTGACGCGCAAGGCGTGGCGAATCGTCGTCGCAGCCGTTCAATTTATGGCGTGAAAAAGCCAAAGGCAGGCGCAGCAAATCCTGCAGCTAAAGCGGCTAAGACTAAGAAATAATCTATGCGAGGAAAACAAGCTCCAAAGCGCGATGTTGCGCCAGATCCGATTTACAGCAATCCATCAGTTGGTAAGTTCATCAACTTCATCATGTTAAGTGGTAAGAAAAACACGGCACAAGGAATTGTGTATGGTGCGTTTGAAATTATCAAGAAAAAAGAGGACAAAGACGCACTCGAAATTTTCGAGGAAGCGTTGAAGCAGGTTGGCCCGGGCGTTGAGGTGAAAACCAAGCGCGTGGGTGGCAGCAACTATCAAGTGCCGATTCCGGTGAAGCCAGAACGCAAGAACGCGTTGGCCATGCGTTGGATTATCAATGCGGCACGCGCAAAAAAAGGACGTGCGATGGAAGAAAAACTTGCAGAAGAAATTATGCTCGCTGCAAAAGGTGAGGGTGACGCGATGAAAAAGCGCGCGGATGTTCACAAAATGGCAGAATCTAATCGTGCGTTTGCGCACTTTGCCTACTAATCTGTATGCCCCGAGACTATTCTCTCCTCCACACCCGCAACTTTGGAATTATCGCGCACATTGATGCGGGTAAAACCACGGTGTCAGAACGTATTCTGTTTTACACCGGTAAGAAACATAAAATTGGTGAAGTACATGAAGGTGAAGCAACGATGGACTGGATGGAACAGGAACGCGAGCGCGGCATCACGATCACGGCTGCGGCGACAACCTGTTTTTGGAAAGACACGCGCATGAATTTGATCGACACGCCGGGTCACATTGACTTTACCGTTGAGGTGAAACGGTCGCTGCGCGTGCTTGACGGCGCGGCGGTGATTTTCGACGGCGTTGCCGGCGTTGAACCGCAATCAGAAACCAACTGGCGCTATGCGGATGAATTGAATGTGCCGCGTTTGTGTTTCATCAACAAACTGGACCGAACTGGCGCTGATTTCTATAAAGATGTGCAGTCAATCCACGATCGGTTGACGAAGAATGCCGTGCCATTGCAATTGCCGATCGGTGCTGAAGGTGGATTTCGCGGTTTCATCGACCTGCTGAACATGAATGCAGAAATTTATTATGACGAAATGGGACAAGATTTTCGTCATGAAGACATTCCGGCTGACATGCTCGAAAAAGCAAAAGAGTATCGCGCTGCGTTGGTTGAAAAAATTGTTGAGAATGATGAAAGCGCGATGAACCGTTATTTGGCTGGTGAAGAAGTGCCGATTGCTGAGCTCAAGAAAATCATGCGTGCCGCAACGATTGCTGGAACATTTATTCCGATTTTGTGTGGCTCTGCATTGAAGAACAAGGGCGTACAGTTTTTGTTGGACGCCATTGTTGATTATCTGCCGTCGCCGCTCGACATTCCGCCTGTGCGTTGCACAGATCCGGATGATGATTCAGTTGAAATTTTTCGGCATGCTGATGATTCTGAACCGTTCACCGCACTTGCGTTTAAAGTTGCAACTGATCCATTCGTTGGTAAGCTCACTTTTTTCCGTGTGTATTCCGGAACGTTGAAAGCTGGTTCATATGCACTGAATTCTTCGACTGGAGAGAAAGAGCGGTTTGGTCGCATCGTGCGGTTGCACGCAAACACGCGCGAAGATGTGGATGAGGTGTTTGCGGGTGACATTGCCGCGGCTGTTGGTCTGAAATCAACGACAACGGGCAATACACTGTGTGCCGAAGACGCGCCAGTGGTGATGGAAAAAATCAGTTTTCCTGAGCCAGTTATTTCGCTTGCCATTGAACCAAAGACAAAACAGGATCAGGAAAAAATGGGCATGGCGTTGCAGAAACTTGCAGAAGAAGATCCGACGTTTCGGGTTCACACCGATGATGAAACAATGCAAACAATTATCGCCGGTATGGGCGAATTGCACTTGGATATTATCGTTGACCGCATGAAGCGCGAGTTCAAAGTCGAAGCAAATGTTGGTGCGCCACAAGTCGCGTTTAAAGAAACGATTCGGGGCGAGGCGGAAGCAGAAGGAAAATACATCAAACAGTCTGGTGGTCGTGGTCAGTATGGTCACTGTTGGATCAAAGTTGAACCGAACGAAAAAGGAGCGGGCTTTGAGTTCATCGATGAAGTGAAGGGTGGTTCGATTCCGAAAGAATACATCGCGCCAATTGAAAAAGGAATTAAAGAAACGCTTGATCGCGGTGTGCTTGCTGGCTATCCGATGCTCGACATCAAAGCAACGGTGTTTGATGGCTCGTATCACGAAGTTGACTCGAGTGAGGCGGCGTTTAAGATTGCCGGTTCTATGGCGTTTCGCGAAGCGTGCACCAAAGCAGGGCTCATGCTGCTCGAGCCAGTCATGAAAGTTGAAGTATTGACTCCCGAAGCAAACATGGGTGACGTGATTGGCAACATTTCGTCAAAGCGTGGTGTGGTACGCGAAATGCGCGACCGCGTGGGCATTAAAGTTGTTGATTGTGAAATTCCGTTGGCATCAATGTTCGGCTATGCAACTGAATTACGTTCGATGACACAAGGACGCGCGTCATATTCCATGGAATTTGCACACTATGCGGAAGTGCCGCAAAATGTGGCGAAGGAAGTGATCGAGGGGCGGAAGAAATAAAATTTCGATGGTTTGTATTGGGGGGGGGGAGAAGCGGGCGCTGTCAAGCGTCTGTTTTTTTGCGTGATTGCAGGTTGCTAAAAAATTGTTCAAACGTCGCAACGTCACCGGTGGCCTGATATGTTTCGATCCGCTCAATTTCGCCGAGCAAATGTTCGGCAGTTGATTTTGATTCAAGCGATTGGGGTCCAAGTTTCGGTTCAAACCAATCGACGCCGCGAGCGGTCGTGACGTATACCCGCATTAGATAATTTTGTGCGTGCATCGCTGCTATCAGACTGAGCATGCAGCGCGTTGCATGAAATGGCGCAGCGATGATGATGCCGCTGGTGAATTGATGTTCGTACGCGAGCTCACATAATCCATCCGCGTCATCGCGGGTGTGAAATGACGGGCGCGAAGTCAAAATTTTTTCATCCGGAATTCCGCGCGCCACCAGCCGCTCGCGCCACACCGCACCACCAGCCCAACACTCGCCGGGAATGGTTCCGCCAAATCGTTCGCCCTTGCTGCCGGTGATCGCAATGTAACGAACAGCGCCGGCGTGAAACAGTTCCGCTGCACGCTCGAACAGACCTTCACTCATGTCATCGGTTTGACCAAAAAACAGGGCAACATCTGCGCCCTGTTTTGGTATTTCGTCTGAGAGAACCATTGCCATCGTTTGCACCAAAGCAGTAGAAATGGCCATATGCTTTTTATAGAATGTCGATATTCCCGATTGGCACCACGAATTTTCCACCGGCATCATGAAACGCTTTTTCTTTTTCAACAATCACTTTCGCGTAATTTGGTGCGAGAATGACAAAGTAATCTGGCGTGCGTGCTGCGGCGTCGGCGCGTGAGATGATTTCAATGTGATCAAGCGGCGTATACCACCCTTGCTTTGCTGGTGAATCGTCCACGAAGAAATCGAGAAATTCTTTGCCAATATTTGAGCAGCGCAAAATAGTGAACCCTTTTGCCGCCGCGCCATAGCCTGCCAATTTTTTTCCTTGCGATTTCAAATCTTCAAGCGTTGCACGTAATTTTTTTGCAACTGACCATACGTTCTGTTCATACTGCTTGCATGTTTCGAGCGTATTGAGCTTTGTGTCCTCTTCTTCTTTTTGAAGCGCAGCCAAGCGATCGGTTGCAGGACGGTTTCCGCGATCCATGAACAGGCGAAGGGAACCACCTTGTGCTGGGGTGACCACCGCGTCAAACACATGTAGCCCAAATTGCGGCGCGAAATCTTGCCAATTTTTCAATGAGAAGAATGAGTAGTGATCGTGATAAATGAGTGAGTAGTTTGTATTTTTGACCATCCCGCCCCAATAGTTTGCCTCAACGATGAACACACCGTCCTCAGCAAGCAGCGACTCAACGCCGCGCACCAGTCCGCGCAGATCATTCAAGTGTGCAATGCAGTTGCTGCCCATCACAACTTTTGCTTTGCCCCATTCGCGTGCAATCATGCGACCCATGCGTTCTGAAAAAAATTCAGACATCGTCGGAATGCCGCGCTTCAACGCACGCAAAACTACGTTTGCAGATGGGTCAACGCCGAGGATGCGGCACACGCCGTTGAAGTGCTGCAGCATTACACCATCATTCGAACCGATTTCAACGACCAAATCCTCGGTGTTCTGAATAAATCGTGATTTCACTTCTGCTGCAAATTCGTCGAAATATTCTTTGAGCGTCGGCATGTCTGATGAGAAGAAGAGATAATCAACGTTGCGATAAATTTCTTCTGAATCAACAAGATCGGTAAGCTGCACCAAGCTGCACTTTCGGCAGCGATTCACCACGAGCGGGTATGTTGGCTCAGTGCCATCTAAATCCTTTTTCTCAATGAGACTGTTGACGAGTGGATGTTCGCCCAGATCAACGACCAGATCGAATTCACGACCATCGCACATGCGGCACGTTTCGTTTTTGATTGTTTTAATCGGTTGCATATTAAAGTGTTTTAACAAATTCAGTGAGCCACGGAATGACCTCAACGCGCGGTTCCCAACCAAGCAGCTCCCGCGCATGCGTTATGTCTGCTTCGTGACGTTCGACTTCAAAGCCGCGTTTTGGAATGAATACAATTTCGCCTCCAATTGCCGTTGCAATGTCCTCCATGGTGGTGACTTTGCCCGTACCAATGTTGATAATTTCGCCGCTTCCCACTGTATCAGATTCAGCGGCGCGTGCAAAGGCGTCTGCCACGTCTTTGACATAGACAAAGTCGCGCTGGCCGCTGCGGAATGACGATTGCGCCGTTGTTTCGGTGAGCGTGATCGCCCTGCCTTCCTTGCGTGCGCGGAAAAAGGCAGCCATGGCAGTGTCCGTGCGCTGGTTTTCACCAAACACCTGAAACAAACGAAGGCCGACTGTTTTCAACCCATAGCAGGCGCTCCACATTTTCAGCGCATATTCGCCAGACAATTTTTGCCAGCTGTATGGTTCAATGGGGTATGGCTGCATCGCTTCGTTCCATGGTGTTGGGTTGTGGCCATACAAGGACGCCGTTGTTGCAAACACAAATTTTTTGATTTTCGCTTTTGTCGCGAGATCAAGCAAGAGCGCTGTCATGTCAATGTTGTCGTGTGTTGTTGCAAGTGGATCGCGGATTGAGTTCGGGATGTTGGTAACAAAGGCAAGGTGAATGATATAGTCAACACCTTCGAGTTCCTGTTGTGTCAATGAACGCACGTCGCGTTTTTCAAAAACAAATTGTGGTGTTTTAAAATCAAACGCAATTGCTTCATAATCAAAATCGCGTATATCAACGCCCCATACGTCCCAGCCGCGTGCGACGCACGTTTCAATGATGTGAGGGCCAATGAATCCGGAAACTCCTGTGATAAGTACGCGCATAGAATTTTTTAAGATGGTCTGTAGTATAATCGTCGAGTCGTCGCTCGTCAATCAAGTTTTATATAACGGCCGTGCCACTTTTCTTTGAGCAACGAAAAATAGCGACTGCGGTCCCAGTCAGCTTCGCCGAACCATTGATTAAAGGTGATGGTGAGCCCCCGTTTTTCGTCGAGCAGCGGGCCATCTTGACCGCGGCGTGCGAGCAGTTGGCGGAGCATGACTTTTTGCGTCAGTCCGTCGATGCGCATATCTGGCGGGAGGCTGAAGCCAAATTCGATGATGCGACGATCAAGAAACGGGCAGCGGTTTTCAAGACTGTGGGAGCTAGCCATGCGGTCGCCCATTTGCAACAAGCTTGGCATGATCAGTTTGAAATCAGCAAATCCCATGGCTGTGATTGGGTTGTCGAATTGTTCAAAATATGGCCGCAACGTTTCACGAACAAATTCAACGTCATCGTTGCGCGCCGTGATTGCCGCGTATGCATCGAGGTAGGAAAAAAATCTGAAATATTTTCCAAACAAATGCGTGCTATAGGAAGGGAATCTTTGGCGCAACTCCCACTCGCGTGCGATCGGCATGTAGCGCACATAACCACCAAACACTTCATCAGCACCTTCACCAGACAGTACCACTGTTACTTTTTCTTGCGCCCAACTCGCCAATTTCCAGAGTGGATATGATGACAGTGATCCAACGGGAAAATCAAGATGCCACACAATGTGCTCGATGTTTTTGAAAAAATCATCTTTCCAGTCTTGCGAGTTGTCGAAATAAAATTGTTCTGCAAAGGCGTGCATCGCGGAGATTAACGTCGAGTCAACGCCGCGAGAAAAATATAATCCATACGGAACGTCTGAGCGCGTGCGGATACGCACCGCATCTTCAACAAGCGCCTCAAGCTCATCAACCGCCGTTGCGCGATTAATTTCGCGCGGCGAAAATTTCCAATACTCCTTAATCTCAAACGTGTCATTTGAAAGATCATAGAGCAGATAATTTGCGGCTGGCAGCAATTTTACATTTTCCCACAACGTGTCGATATGCACATGCTGAAATGCATCAAAGAACCGGTCGCTACGGTGCTGAAGTGGCACGACGCCCTGCAGCGCTTTTGCTTCTGACACGAACACAAACTGATCACCTTTGTGGTAATAGTACAGCGGTTTTTCACCGGCAATGTCGCGGGCGAGCAACAGTTTGCGCTGTTTCTTGTCGTAGATCGCGAATGCAAACATGCCGTTCAGTTTGTCGAACATGCGCACGCCCCAGTGACGCCACGCCTTCATCAACACCTCAGTGTCTGAGGTGGTGCGAAACTCCCACCCGCATGCAGCCAGTTCTGCACGCAGCTCAATGTAGTTGTAAATTTCGCCGTTATAGCACAGTACGAATTCGTCTTCTTGATAGGGCGCAAGATCTGCAGACACCAAATCAATAATTTTGAGTCGCCCCATGCCGAGTTCAATGGCACTGTCTTTGTAGAATCCGGAATCATCAGGTCCGCGGTGCTTTTGTGCACCGATCATTTTTTCAACGCCTGTTCCATGGATGATTCCCGCGATGCTGCACATGTGATTACGCGTCTAAAATTATACGTCGTCTGCGACGCGAATGATCACGAGCGCGCCCTTGTCGAGTCCAAGCGCAATATCGCCGGTTGACAGGAGGAATAGATCTCGAACGCGCGCATTAATGTTAATGTTCTCGTCAAATACGACGGCTCCTTTGTGGAGACGGAGCCGATGGAGGCGGCTTTCGCCCATCATGGCAACGATGATGTCGTTGCGCCAATCTTTCAGCGGTGAATTCAGTGCAACATGAAAGAGATTACCCATGCCCGTGCCCGGCGACCATGACATGAGCGGTGGTAAAAAACCGTCGTGCGTTCCGCTGAAAATTCCTTTGCGCGTTGGGCTTACGTCAACGCCAGTGCCCGGATTTTTTGAGTCATTAACTTCGGGTTCACCTGACGGGAACATCGTCGGATATGGCTTGCCATAGGTGACGGTTGGCCAGCCGTAGTGTCCACCTTTGGTAATCACATTAAGTTCGTCGCCACCGTTTGGTCCGTGTTCTGAGGAGAGTAATCGTTTATTATCATTGTCCCAGAACAGCCCTTGCGCATTGCGATGCCCTGTTGAATAGATTTCGTATTTGTAGGTGACCGGATCAAACGCCAGAATTTTGCCAAATACTGTTTTTGTCACGACCAAGTCTGCGGCACTGACCATATCCGTCTTTGGATATTGGCTGCGATCATACCGTTGCTCGCCAATTGACAAAAATATTTTTTCATTATTTCGTACGATGCGGCCAGCCCACATCACGCCGTTCTGGAGATCTGCAATACAGGGGGTGCGGAATCGCTCGATGAGTCCGGTTGGTGCGGT
>Ga0209541_10002306_pt1 | contig 36297 bp, 46 predicted proteins | sample RifCSPlowO2_01_FD_184027 | JGI IMG/M metagenome (GOLD analysis project Ga0209541, IMG submission 184027) | Groundwater microbial communities from Rifle, Colorado - Rifle CSP2_plank lowO2_0.1 (SPAdes) (version 2) | ecosystem: Environmental > Aquatic > Deep subsurface > Groundwater | place...
ATCTGGATATGATCAAATGGAAGGAAAAATACAAGTAGGTGGTCTTATGAGTTTTAATGTTGGTACTAATTTGAATACCTATGGAGAAGAATTAAGTACTTTAAAGGTTAGTCCTGACGCTGATTATATTAAGATTTGTTTGCCTAGTTATGATGCTTGCTTTTCTGTTGAGAATACTTGTAAAGATAACCCAGACCCTAATTGTAAAGATGATTGGAATAGCCAAAGTGTTATAGTTTCTAAACTTTGTCCTGATGACTATGCTCAAAAAATGGAATTAGGAGACGAAAATACAGGATATTCATACGGATGTACCCAAGAAGTAACATACATTCGTGATTAATTTTCTATTGCATAAAGTATTGAAATAACTCGTGCCGATTCAACACCACAAGTATCTTTAGCATAGAATTCAATTCTGTGAGTTCCTAGTTCAAAAAATCTATCCCAATCTGTGCCTTCACACTCAAAGTCTTCTGCTGTAAACCAATATTCATCATCTAGATATGTATCATAATAACAGATATCTAAATTTCCATCAGGATCTTCTGCTCCATCTATAATATATCCGACTCGATCTTCATCTAAGGTTATAGTACTTCCACTAGGCGGTTCAGTTCTAGCATAAATAGTTGGTGGATGATTATTAACACAAGGATCTGTATCTTCTCTAGAGTTATCTAACAAATCTTCTAGATTAATTTCTTCACTTAAATCTTCAGCAGGTATTAAAACATAATCTTCTTCAGCATCATTTCCTAATTCAGAATGTATATCATATAAATCATCTAAAGGAATATCAATAGAACTATCTTCATCTAAAATATAACCTAAATCACCTCTATAAAAATCTGAACCATCAATTGGAATGTAAACATCTGGTTCATATACATCAGCTCTAACACCTACTTTTATGTCTGTTAATTCCAAACCTGCATCTTCAAGAATATTTTCTAAATCAGGAAGAAAGATATCATATTTTGTAGTTAAATCTGATTGATTATTAAAATTAGATTTATTATCACAACTATAAAGAACAGTAAGTAATGCTCCAGTTGCTAATAAATATCTACCAGTTTGTTTTATTGAATTATATACTGTCATTACTAACCAGTAAGATATTTAGTATTTAAGAGTTTTGGTATGTATTTTGTGCTACTAAAAGTGCACAACTCTTCCGAGGTTATCTGGTTATAAAAAATTTTAGAGATGTTGAACGAAGTGAATGCATCTCAGCTCTCCAGAGGGTATCTGGGTTTAAAGGTTTTGGAAGGGTATTGAATAAATTTTAAGTCTATATATAAATCTCAGAATGTTAGTTATACAAAAGTAAAAGCTCACTTTATTAATTAATCTCTTCTTTTTTTTTATGTTATAATCAATTTATATAATTCTAGAATAATTTAAGACAAAACAGTTTTATATTTGAATAGTTTGTTGAATTTGTTCTACTACTTGTTCTTGCGTTTGGGGTTGAATTGATTCTGATAATTGTTGTTCTAGAGGTTGTTCTCCTACTTGTTCTTCTGTAACCTCTTGTTTTCTTAATTTAACTACAATTGCATAAATAACTGCTCCAATAAGCGGAAGTAAAATTATTATTAATAACCACATTATTTTTTTTGGATGTTTTGATTTAATTACATCAATTAACATTAAAGCCCATATAATAAAAGCAATAGCTGTTGCAGTACCATATAGAATCATAGATATTAATTCCATAAAATTAAATTATTTTTATATTTTATAAAGTTAATCCTTAAAATATTTTTCTAATTCTTTGATAATTTTAGGTATTTCTGTAACGGCTTCTTTAACTGTTTCTAAATCTATTGAATCTCCATAATAATTAATTCCGTTTCTTAACCTTCTATATCTATCAAATTTAGAAAAGATTGATCGTTCTTTTAGAATATCTCTTAAAAAATAACCGATAGATTCATGATCTAAAAATTTATAACCTTTTAAATAACCTATTGCTTCACAACATTCCCTTAACCCTTCATAAAGCTCTCTTAATATCGTTTTAGAGGTAGTTATATTTAACGGAATAATTTTTGCAGTTTCTATTGCTTGAGTTGAAGAATTAAATAAACTTGAAGCTCTGATTTTATTTATATGAACACTTTCAGTTTTTTCTTCTTTTAAACTGTTTTCAAAGTTCATAATTCTAATTCTCCTGATAAAACTATTCCGTTACAAATATTACTTTTTAATGAAATATTTAGATTTTTCCATTGAGATTTATTAAATTTATGCAAACTTATTTTTTTATTTAGAATTTTTTCATATTTGCTCAATGCGAATTCTTTTTCTACATTTGTGATTAAACAAAGATCAATATCACTAGTTAAAGTGTCTGTAGCTGAGGCATAGCTGCCGAATAAGATTATAATTGGGAGATCATAGGCTTTTTCTAAATCTCCTATAATTTTTGAGGTTCTGATCTTTTCTAAATTGTAATATAATTTTAAATTTAATGTTTTTTTTGATAGGATTAACTGATAAAAAGAATAAATTCCTTCTTTTTTAATTGTTAGAAATTCTTCTTTAACTAAACTATTTAAATGTTGTCTTACTGTAGTATGATTTATTTTTAAAACTCTTGCTAATTCTCGAATACTATACCTTTTATTTGGGGCTTCAAAAAAAGGTTTTAATATAATTTCCATGTGGAAATAAATGTTTACAGTTGTTTATAAATCTTTCCATTTATTCTTCTAAGAATTCTACTGAAGGATATTTTATTAGATCTGAATCACAATTATCATCAAATTCACATTTGCATAACCATGTATTCTCCTGATAAGTTGGATCAGTGTCATCATCACTGTCTTCACATGTTGCCCCTGGGTTTTTAACATTTAATTTTGTTAAACCCGTAATTGTAGGTACTTTATCTTCTCGCAGTAAAAGATTTACTGTTGGTTTTGAATTCCCATCTAAATCTACTTCATTATAATCTAAAATAATATAAATTGTGTAAGGATCACTTGTAGTACTTTTTACAATTACTTGTTTTAATGTACCCTCATTTACAATATAGTCTTCACAATCAGTTAAAACAGTAACAATATCTCCTGAATCTAATTGATCACATACATCTCCAAGTAAAACCTTTGAATCATACTTCCAATAAACTAAATCATTAAATGGATCAATATTAAATTCACCCCCACTTAAATCTAAATTAACAACTCTTTGAGCACCTGGACCACCCCTTATTGCTTCTCTTATATTATCATCTAAATTTGACATTGTTTCTTTTGTTTGTAAAATTGTATTTTTATCTCTAATCCTATTTACTACTGGAGTTCCAGCAGCTAATAAAATTGAGATTATTATAATTCCTATACCAAAATAAAGAACTGCTGATATCCAAGTACTATCACCTTTTTTATTCATACAGAAATTAATTTGTTTTAGTATTTTTAAATATTATTAAAATTATTTCTTATATTAGTTATATCTTCATTTGTTAAACTTTTCATATAAGTTTTTAATTCAATACAAAAATTTTGTGCTATTTTTAACTTTTCAGAGCATTGTTCTTTGCTAATTGGTTCAGAATTAGAGAATGGCATGTAATATTGATTGTCAATTCTATCTTTTTTAAACGCTAAAAATATTTCATGTAATTTATCTTGATTAAAAAGAATTTTTAATAGAATTACTGCTGCAGAATGATTTTCACATTTGATTCCACATTTATAAAATAGTGCTGTAACAACATTATATATTGAATAATATGCTTCACTTATTGCATTTTCATAAATTCCTGCATCAAATACTGCTTTAGCAGCAGCTTTGCATTTTTCACTTTTAATTAGATATGATTTTGAGATTTCTTCAGAAATTTCAATAAGTTCTAAATTTCTTTTTTCTTTTAATTCATTCAAAAAATTTGAGTTTTTCATAATATAATTCAGTACCTTTTATAATTACATGATTTTTAATAATTTCTTTTATTAATAGATCATTACAATTAAATTTTCCTGTTTTTATATTGAATAGATCATTTCTAATCTTTTCTTTTGTTTCCATATAAAGGTCTATATCACTATTTTCTTTGGGTATTCCTTTTGCGTAACTTCCAAATAGAATAATTAAATTACTTTTTTCTAAAATATCTTCGAAAATAGTCATTAATTTTGGATATTCTATTAATAACTTTATACATTTATAATTTTCAGAAGCAATAACTGCTTTTTGAGATATTAGATTTTTTTTAAGAAAATAAACCTTATTTTTTCCTTCTGTTTTATAGTCTATAATATTTTGTTTTCTTAATTCAAAAAGTTTTCTTGAAAGGGTAGCAATTGGAATTTTAGTTAGTTTTGATATTTCTCTTAGATGATTTTCACTTTTAATTAAGGCTAAAATAATTTCAAAATCTAAATTGTTCCATTTTTGGATCATATGTTTCTTAAATAGTTTTTATATTTAAATGTTTTTATTTAATGCATTTTTTATAAAAAGATATAAAATGAGATATTAAAAATTAATTTGTTTTAGTATTTTTAAATATTATTAAAAAAAGAAAAATTTAAGCTACAGCAACTGTAACTTCTTGAGAACATGCTCCATCAGCAGTATCATCACCATCAACATCTACCCAAGGGATTATACCTACTTTTGCTATATCTAGTGTAGATCCCTGAGCATCCAGAAGAACACAAGGAAATACTTCAAAAGGAGCAACACCATCAGTAATTGCATCACAACCCGTTAGATCTATGAAAATAGAAGTACCATCTGCTCCAACATTTGTACCATCTGGTCCTGCAGTACCTAATCCTTCCCCTGCAATACCATATCCTCTAATTGTTAATTCTATAATTTTTCTTTCATTTTTATTATCTATAAGTAAAGTAGGTTCGGAACCCATCAATCTATACTCTAAATTTAATCCTGTTAATTGATTACATGCAGAATCTAAATCTAATTTTTTTTGAGATTCTTCTGTTGAACTCCTCATTAAATCTCCACCCCATTTAAAAAACACTGCACCCAGAACTATTACAAAACCAATTATTAGGACTGTTGCAATTAATGGTGAAATACCTTTTTTATTTATTTTCATATTTAATCCCCTCCTTTTTTTATGTACAGCTTATTACAGCTGCTTGATCAGGACATGTTAATAACCAACCACCTTCCATTATCATTGGAATGACCTCTACTGTTGAAACTAGAGGATTTAAATCCTCAGTTAAACTTAATTCTACTGTATCTCCTTGTTTAACACTTTGTTCGTGAGTTATTGTAGTTGAACCTATTTGATCCTTATCAAATGCTCTTGCTCTAACACCTGCAAGCAACTCCTCACCTTGATTTTCTACTTTAAAGATCAACTGTGGATTTGTATTAGAACAAGCAGTTGCACTAATTTTTACTTTTTCAAAACAAGTTGTTTCAGCTAATTTTTTAGCTGCATTTTTTTCAATTTGCTCTTGAATTGTATCTCTTGCAAAAATCCAGATTACACCAGCAAGAACTATAACAAAACCAACTATTAAGACTGTCGCAATTAATGGTGAAATACCTTTTTTATTTATTTTCATATTTTAATTACACCTCTTTTGTTTTTTTAAAGGTTTTTATTGATTAATACCTCTTCTATTTTTGTAATAAATTCTTCAACATCTCCTAAATCACCTATTGCTACTCCCCCAAAGATTAATGAAGTGGCTTCATATTTCTCTTTTTATTTAAACTAGTTTACTAATTAGATCTTCGCTTATTGTATAAGCTTTAATTTGTTTTAGTTCTAAATCATTTTCTTTGTGAATATAATAATATTCTAAAACAGTAATTGTAGCAACATAACTTTTTGAGTTTAAGCCCAATTTCACTAGAGCAGATGTGTACATTGAATAATAATTACCCAATCAAAAGATTCGAAGCTGTAAGATAACTTAAAAGATTTTTTAATTCTTTTTGATCTGACAATTTAAATAAAATATTAGCTAAAGTTATATTTTTACGTACTTTTGTCAAAAGTGGTTTTTCTAAGTAAATATATTTTGAATTATTAAATAATTGTTCTTTTCTTATGATTTCAATCTTTTTCTTTAATACACCTGTTCTTGCCATAAAGAGAAATTCCCGATCTTCTAACTTCTTTTCCAAAGTTTAATTCTTTTGTTTTCAACATTTTTTTAAATTCATAAATATCACTAATTATTGGACCAATCTTTAGATTATTAGAATATTGATAACTTGTACATTCCCTTTCGATTAAATTTCTTAAAACCTTATTTTTTAAGTGATTTATAATAAATAACAAGAATACTATTCACTTTTATATAAAGTTATGCGATTGCTGAACTTAAGTCAATTGTTGCTGACGAAGATGTGCAAATTATTTGTGATTCTAAAACATTTAAATCAAATTCTCCTTCATATTCTGGATTTTTAATTACTGGAGTTAATTGAACTTTATTTTGATCACAAAAAATAGGGTTAACATCAATAGATTTTCCTGGCAAAATCGCGTCATCAAAAGTTATATCTACACTTGTTCCTCCTTCAGGAGCCATAATAATGTGATATATTGAAAAAGAACCTTTATTTTTTACTGTTGCAAGTCCACTATATAAATTATAAGTATCTCCTATATTACAATTTGTATAACCCTCAATTACAGTAGGATCCCCACTAGTTTCAGTAATTGCAATTGCAACTTCATCACAATATTCATTCTCTCCACCCAGAGTATTACTAAAATCTTTTTCTTTCGCAGATTTTATTAAAAAATTTCCAACTATTCCTGCAAGGACAATAGTCATACCAATTATTAAAACTGTTGCAATTAATGGTGAAATACCTTTTTTCATAATCTTATTAAATTGTTGTTTCTTTTAAATATTCTTCTAAAAGTCAAGTAACCATTTATATATTGTGGTAATTTTTTTGCTATCTATTTTTATTTCTTCAGATTGTTCATAAGTTAATATAATTCCTTCCTTGAGTTTGAATTTATCCATAACTTCAACTAAACCAGCTATCTCTCTTTCTTTGTTGATTTCATTAATTAGATTGCATACTTGTATTGCTTCAATTATTTTAGTTCCTTCTTTTATTAAAAAATCACATTCATTTTTGTTTGAATAATAATATACTTCTTTCTTTCTTCTTTTTAGCTCTATAAATACTAAGTTCTCAAGGATTCTTCCTCTATTTTCCGAAAAGTTCGAGCCACAAACTAGATTAAATGCTGGGTCGATTAAATAAATTTTTCTAGGAGAATTAAGTTGTTCTTTTAAAGAATAAGAAAATTTTAGTAATTCAAAGAAAAGATATGAATTACTTAAATAAGAGATGTACTCTTTAACAGTTATGGCATTGCCTAATTTTAAGGTCTTTTTTAATGAATTATAAGTAAAAGGCAGGGCAATGTTTGTACCTAAAATATTTATTAATTCTTTGATTATTTTTTGTCTTCTTATAGAATACCTTGTTATTATATCTTTATAAGAATTGCAAAAGAAAACCAACTAATTTATTGGTTGGTTGAATTTTGCACTGGACATGGACATACAAAATATATAAATAAATTTCACTTAGTTTAGTTATGATAAGTTACAAGTTTCGATTATACCCTAATAAAGAACAACAAAAACGATTAGAATTATCTTTAGATATTTGTAGAATAACCTATAATGAACTTCTTTCAGAGTTAAATAGTGGATTTACTAAATTAGAACTATCAAATTATCCTTTAGATTTAAAGGCTTGTTACCCAGAAATGAAGAACGTATATTCTAAGGCATTACAAGTTGAAAATGATAATCTTTTTAGAAATCTAAAAGGATTATCAGAATCGAAGAAAAATGGAAATAAAGTTGGAATATTAAGATTTAAAGGAAAGGGATGGAAGAAAACCTTTACTTTAAATCAAAGTGGCTTTAGATTAGATGAAGAACAAAATAAGTTAAAACTTTCTAAAATAGGCGAAATAAAGATAAAAAATCATAGGTTAATCAAAGGTAAAATAAAACAAATTATAATTAAAAAAGAAATAAACAAATGGTTTGCTATTTTACAAACAGATGAGACTATTAAAAGAAAACATGGAGAAAATGAAATCGGTTTAGACTTTGGATTGATAGATTTTACAACCGATAATAATGGAAATAAGGTTAAACTACCTAAAGAATGGAGTTTACAAGAGAATAAGATTAAATGTCACCATCAAAAGCTATCAAGAACAAAGAAAGGCAGTAATAACAGAAAAAAGACTATTAAATTATTACAAAAGAGCTATAATAAATTAAATAACCAAAAGAATGACTTTTTTCATAAATTATCAACTAAATTAGTAACAGAAAATAAAATAATTTACTTAGAAGATTTAAGTGTTAAAGATTTAATGATGAAATCTTATAATGCTAAAAACTTTCAAAAGTCTGCTTGGAGTAGGTTTGTGAATAATTATTTGATTAATAAGGCTGAAAGTACTGATTGTCAAATAATATTCTGTGATCGATTTGCTCCAACCTCTCAAGAATGTTCTTCTTGTGGAAGAATACAAAAGATAAAATTATCCGAAAGAATATATAATTGTTCTTGTGGTTTAAGTTTAGATAGAGATGTTAATGCAGCTAAGAATATAGTTAATTATGGAAGGTTAGGAATTAGCCTTAATGGAGAAGAAACCAATACTCAATCAAATGAGCAAATATCTTCTATGAAGTTAGAAGCCTATCCTTTTAAGGATAGGTAGTTCACCTTTTGACCATTTTAAGATATCTTCTAATAATTCTCTTTTAATGAATTCTTGTTTTAAAAAAAACTCTTGTTTCTGTTTAATAACTATTTGTTTTAAAATGTCTTTAGTGATCATACTCATTAGTAATGAGCACTATTTGTGTCTACATAGAAATGTTTATAAGTAATGTAGACATAAGGAAAATATGGTATATACTGAAATGAGGGTGATTAATAAAAAGAAATATTATTATAGGGTAATCTCAATACGAAAACTAGATAAAATTTCAAAAAAAAGGGTATATTTGGGATTAAACTTATCAAAGTCTGAACTTTTTAAAAAAGAAAAATCTGCTGATGAAATTTTAAAAAAGCCAAATAAAGAACTTGAAAGAATTAAACCTAAGATAATAAAAATATTAAAAGAAAATAATATTAAACAGGCAGGAATCTTTGGTAGCTATTCTAGAGGGGAACAAAAGAAGGATAGTGATATTGATATTGTTGTAAAGATTGAAGATAAAAATATGAGTCTAATTGGCTTTGCAAGATTAATCAACACATTAGAAAAAAATCTAAAGAAAAAGATTGATTTAGTAGAATATGAAGCCTTAAAACCCCGAATAAAGAAAAGAATATTAGCGGAGGAAATAAGAATTTTATGAAAAGAGATATTGGTTTATTTATAGAGGATATTCTAGATAGCATAAATAATATAAAAGAATTTACTAAAGAAGTTAATGAAGAAAAATTTCTTAAAGATAAACTAAGACAAAGTGCTGTAATAAGACAATTAGAAATTATGGGAGAAGCTGTTAAAAATATTCCTTCTGACTTTAGAGAAAAATATCCTAATGTACCTTGGAAGGAGATTGCAGGATTTAGAGATATATTGAGTCATGCTTACTTTGGGATAAGTATGAATAGAGTGTGGAATATTATTGAAAGAGATTTACCTGGTTTAAAACAAGAAATAGAAAAAATTGAATCACATTTATAAAAGATCAAATCTAAATAAATTTAATGAAAGAAATAATTAAACTAGATAAAGTTTGGAAAGTTTACGAAATGAATGGAAATAGTGTTGAAGCATTAAAAAATGTAAGTCTAAATATAAAAAATAATGAATTTTTGTCGATAATGGGTCCTTCTGGTTCTGGTAAAAGTACTTTATTAAATTCAATAGGTTGTTTAGATTTTCCTACTAAAGGAAAAATTTTTTTGAAAGGGAATAATATTTCTAAATTAGATGAATCGCAATTAGCAGAAATAAGAGGTAAAACTATTGGTTTTATCTTTCAAACCTTTAATCTATTATATAGTTTAAGTGTTTTAGAAAATGTAATGTTACCAATGGCTTTTCAAGATAAAAATAAAGAAGAAAGAAAAAAGAGGGCTAGAAAATTATTAATTAGTGTTGGTTTAAAAGAAAGATTAAACCATAGACCTAATCAGCTTAGCGGGGGAGAAATGCAAAGGGTAGCAATAGCCAGATCATTAGCAAATGATCCTGAAGTTATTTTAGCTGATGAACCTACTGGAAATTTAGATTCAAAAAATGGTCAATTAATAATGGAAATTTTAAAGAAATTACATAAACAAGGTGGAAAGACTTTAATTTTAGTTACTCATGATATTAATCTTGCAAAATACGCAAATAGACAAATTAATATATTAGATGGTATTCTTAGAGTTAAAAGGGGTAGAAAATGAAAAAGTTATTAATTATAATTCTATTATTATTCGTTCTTGAAGTTAGTGCTGAAAGACAAAGTGCTATATATGACGATAAAATAAGAGTTGAATTGGTAAGATATGATCCCTCTCCTCTGAGCCCTGGACAGATAACTAAAGTTTGGTTTGATGTGATTAATGTAGATGACATAAACTTAGAAAACATTAAATTTCAAGTTGAAGAGAAATTTCCAATTCTAATAAAAGGAGACAGAATTTTTGATCTGGATTATTTTATCATTGGTGAAAGAAAATCATTCTACATTGAATTAATGATTGATCCTTCTGTTGGAGAAGGTAATTATAGCTTAGGTTTATCTTATACATCAGCGAAATCTATTACAAAAGTTAATGAATTTGATTTAGAAGTTAGAAAACCAAGTTTAGCTATTACACCAACAAAAATCAGTGTTGAACCTGAAAGAATTAATCCTGGAGGAGAAGCTATAATTTTTGTTAATGTTGAAAATACTTGGGATTTTACATTAGAAGATATTTCTATAATCTTAGATCTGAAAGATCAACCATTTGCTCCTACTGGTGGAACTGCAGAAAAAACTATCAATAAATTAGATATAAAAGACCAAGAAGAAGTACAGTTTAGAATTATTGTTGATGCTAATGCTGATACTAAAATATATAAAGTTCCTTTAATAATTAAATATAAAGATGAAACTGGTCAAGAATATGAAAAAATAGATAATATAGGTTTGATTATTGATACTGAGCCAGAATTTCAGATAAATCTAGAGAATTCTGATATCTACAAAACAGGAATGAATGGAAAGATTACAATAAGTCTTTCAAATATTGCACCAACCGATGTAAAATTTGTTAGTATAGAACTATTGGAAAGCGAATACTACGAAATATTATCAAATAAAAGAGAATATATTGGCAATTTAGAAAGTGATGACTACGAAACTGTTGAATTTAAAATTTATGTAGATAAAATAAAAGAAGATCATTTAGTTCCTTTATATTTTTTAATAGATTATAAAGATGCATATAATAACAATAAAGAATTTACTGAAGAAATCAAATTAAATATCTATAGCAGATGGGATTCTATAGTGTATGGTCTAGAAAAACCAAACACTACTTATTTAAAAATAATTTTGTCAGTATTGTTTGTTTTATTTGGATGGGGAGTTTATCAAGAATGGAAAAATACCAAGAATTTCTGGAGTGCATTAGGAAATACATTTGCAAAAATATTTAGAAGTTTGTTCATAAACCCCTGGAAGAAAAAAAATGCTAAATGATGCCTTTCTATTTGCTATTAATGGACTAAAATATAGAAAATTAAGAAGCTGGTTAACTATTCTAGGTATTATTATAGGTATTTCTTTAATAATTACAATGGTTTCTCTAGGAGAAGGAATGAAGGTTGCAGTCAATGAACAATTAAATAAGTTTGGTAAGAATTTAATTACAATTTTTCCTGGTGAAGAAGCCAACTTATTAAGTGGATTTATTGGCGGGTTAACTCTAGATAAAAAAGATGCTGAAGTTTTAGAAGAAATTAAGGGTATTGATTTGATTATGCCACTATTAATTAAAGCTGTAACTATAGTACATAATAATGAAGAAAAAATAGTTGTCATGCATGGAATACCCCCAGAAGAAGGTGAGAAATTATTAAGTAGTTTTGAAGGATGGGACTTAGAAGAAGGTAGATGGATAAAAGAAGGAAACGAAATTTTATTAGGTCATCTATTAGCTAAAGAAGGCTATAAAAAAAGTGAAGACAATTTTAAAGAAATAGGAATAAAAGAAAGAATAGAAATTGAAGGAAAAAGATTCGAAGTAGTAGGAATTGTTAATCCTTTAGGTGAAAGAAATCATGACTTTGCTGCATATATGCCTTTAGATCAATTAAGAGAAATAACAAAGGACTATAATTCTTTAAGTAGTATAGAGGTTACAGTTATGGATGGTGAAGATCCCAATAAAGTTGCAGAAGATATCAAAGAAAGATTAAAAAATAGGAGAGGCAAAGAAGATTTTGCTGTTTTAACCAATGAAAAGGCAAGCAATGTTGCAAATAATATCATTGGAATAATTGAAGTTGTTTTATTAGGCATTGCTGGAATTTCTTTAATTGTGGGCGGTATTGGAATAATGAACACAATGTATACTTCAGTTCTAGAAAGAACAAAAGAAATAGGAATTATGAAAGCAATTGGTGCTAAAAATAAAACAATCATGAGTATCTTTTTAATAGAAAGTGGGATTATTGGTGCCATAGGTGCTTTTTTTGGAATAGTATTTGGCTGGTTGTTAGCAAAGGCTGTAGAATATATTGCTTTAACCTCAGGCTATCCTATGTTAAAAGCTACATTAGGTTTTCATATTATTTTATTGGGAATAAGTTTTGGTTTCATAATTGGTTGCATCTCTGGGGTTATACCTGCAAGAAAGGCCGCACACCTAAAACCAGTCGATGCACTACGATATGAATAGTATTTTTAAGTGATAACAAAACTAATTTAAAGAAAATTAATTTTATACTTTTATGATAAAAAGAAAAGTGTGTCGTGAAATTCCCCTTGCTGAGATTACATTAAGAAAATATGAACGACCATCTGACCTTTCAAAAAGAGAGTTAATTAGAAAAATTTGTTTGAGTATTGGTTTATTACAACCAGGAGATTCTAGAGATGTTATCGTTGATATCTTCACGATTTTAGTCAATGCTGAAAAACCATTGGGCTCTGAAGATATACAAGAAGCAGTTGTCAATTTTAGAAAAGAAAATAATCTACCATTAATTGGTATTGCTTCTTCTAATATTAGAAGACAAATTAAGAGATTAAAAGATGTATTTTTATTAGAAAAAATTAATGGCGGTTATAGGATTAACGAGGGTGAAGACCTAATAAATATTTATGAACAAAAGATTGAGAAATTCTATTTAGCAGGAATTAACTCTAGAATTAAAGAATATTTTAGGGCATTAAAAAGATAATCTTTAAAAATAAGCAAAAACTTACATAATAAAAATTATGAGGTGATTAAATGGAAAATAAATATTTTTACATTGGTTTAGTTGTAATTGTCTTGGCTGTTGTTGTTGCCAGTGTTGGTCTAGGTTGGAATAAAATAACTGGTGAATCAGTTAAACAATGTTCTCTTTATTTAACAACAGATGTAGCTGTAGATGTATATAGGATTGAAGCTAGTGGTGATAAAACCTATCTATTCAGTAATCAAGCCAATCAAGGTACAAAACAATTTGCTGAATGTGGAACATTAAATTATTTTATACAAGCAGATCAAAGCGTTCGTGGTTGGAATGATTTAACTGCTGATGGTACTACAACTTTATCTACTGGACAGATAAGAAAACTAGATGTTAAACTTCATTAATTATTTTTTTAATTTCTTCTTTTGTTTTTATCTTATTTAGTTTTTGTCTTAATTGTTTAATATTTTTAATTCCCTTTGTAAAATATATTAATTGCTGTTTGCAGTGAATATAATCTAAATCATCATAAATATCTAAATAAGCCTTTAATTTTTCTTCTTTTGTTGGTTTATAGCCTTTTTTTAATTCTCTAAAAATAAATGGATTACCTATTGCAGCCCTTCCAATCATTACTGAATCACATTTTGTATACTTTTTTATATCATTATAATCTTGTAAAGAAAATATATCCCCATTTCCTATTACTGGAATTGAAACATTTTCTTTTAATTCTTTTATATGATCCCAATTTGCTTTTCCTGTATATCCTTGTATTTGTGTTCTTGCGTGTAATGTAATCGCGGATATATTATTATCTTCTGCTATTTTTCCTATTTCTAAATAATTTAATTCTTTAAAACCAGAGCGTATTTTAATTGTAATTGGAATATCTAATTTTATTGCTTTAGACAAAATTTCATTAATCTTTTTTGGCCTTTGTAATAAATAAGAACCAGCACCTTGTTTAACTATTTTAAGGGCTGGACAACCAAAGTTAATATCTACAAAGTCAAAACTATCCTTAACTAATCTTATTGATTTTAAAATATTTTGAGTGTTTGCGCCAAATAATTGAAGACCCACTGGTTTTTCTTTTTTTGTAGTTTTTATTAGTTCTAAAGTTCTTTTATTCTTTCTTGCAAGAGCATTAGCAGAGATCATTTCTGTAATCACAATATCTGCTCCAAATTTTTTACATAAAAGCCTAAATGGTAACTGAGTTATTTCAGCCATTGGTGCAAGAATAAGTTTATTTTTAAAATTTAGCATGGTTTAAAGCTTCATCCAGGATTACATGAACTTTAAAATATAAAAACATATGCAAAAAAAATAAGAAAACCTTTTTAAATAAAGAAAGAGTTAATAAATAATTAATAATCCAACTAAAGAGGTGATTAAATGGTAAAAAAATTTAAATCTATTAAAAATCAAGAGTGCACTAATGTAAGATTCTATTTATTAGCTATTGTAGCTATAGTTGCTATTGTAGCAGTCTTTGCTGTGTATATTGGTACAAATTATACTGGAGAAGCTACAACTAAAGTTAAATCAAAAGGTTCAACTTGTACTGCAAAAATGGATAATTGTGAACATGGTTGTAATATAACAACTAGTAAATGTCTTGGTGCACCACTTGGTATTGCTTGTGGTTCAAATAGTGAGTGTGAAATTGGTAGATGTGATATGAACGGCTTAAAGAAAACATGTGGTGGTTCAGGAGCAACATGTAAAACTAATTCAGAATGTGCTTCAGGAAACTGTATATTTTTAAGATACGACAAAGTTTATAAAAACACACGAGATGTCCTAGGTGAATGTAAATAAATTTTATTTTTTATACATAAAAGTGAGGTGATTTTATGGCAAAAGAAAAAAAAGTGATATGCGGACCAAATTGTAATCAAGCAAAATTTTATATTGTTGCTTTGGTTTTAGTAGTTGGAGTCGTAGCAATATTCTCTATGTATCTAGGCGTTAGTCTAACAGGTAACCCTATTCTAGAAAAAAATGTTGAAAGTTATAAATCTTCTGGAGAGAGATGTATAAAAAACGAAGAATGTGAATCAAACTCTTGTATTAATAATAAATGTACTGGAGGGGCTAAAGGAGCAGGATGTGCAGCAAATGATGATTGTGCTATTGGTGGGTGTAGTAGAACAGAAGGGATATGTGGGGGATATAAAGCAAGATGTTATTCAGATGCAGAGTGTATAAACGGTTGCGATGAAAATCAAAGAGTTTGTAAAGGAATAAAACAAATTAATGAAGAGTGTAATGATGATGTAGAATGTATTGGAAACCTAAGATGTAGAAGTAATGTTAACAACTTTAAAGTTTGTACATATTAAACATTAATTTTATATATTTTCAATTTTAATTTATTTTTATGATTTATGAACCAAGAGAGGATTCTTTATTACTCGTTAAATGGGTCAATCGATATTGTAGACCAGGTATGTTAGTATTAGACATGGGTTGTGGGTCTGGAATACAAGGAAAAAAAGCCTTAGAAAAGTCATGTGGAGTAACCTTCGTAGATGTTGATCAAGAAGTTGTTAATTCTTTAAATAAATATAATGCATTAAAAAGCGATTTATTTGAAAATATTAAAGATAAATTTGACTTAATCACTTTTAACCCTCCCTACCTCCCTGAAGAAGAAAATGAATCTGAAGATTCTAAGAGAATATGTTCTGGTGGTAAAGAAGGATGGGAGTTAATAGATAGATTTTTTTCTAAAGTTAATTCTTTTCTAAATGAAAATGGCTCTATCCTAATAGTATTCAGTTCTCTAACAAATAAAGAGAAAGTTGATGAAATAATTATTAAAGCTGGTTTTAGATTTAGAGAATTAGAAAATAAAAAATTATTTTTTGAAGTATTATATCTATACGAAGTGAACTACATATCATAGGCTTGTAACTCTCTTATGAACTACTATTATTTGGTTGACATACAACCTAAAAAAACTATTCCAAATAATGTTCTAATGTTATTGAAACTCTTTTTTTAAGTTCGCTTATTTTATTTGTTTTTTCATTAAACATATAAATCCCTCCAATAAGTAAAACCGGAATTAATATTTTAGCCACTGTTCTTCTTCTATTAACTGCTCTAATCTCTGAAAAAAGATTTGAAACCTCATAATCATCCCACTGTTTAGTTTTTTTTGGATGAATATCATATTCGTTATTTGTTGGATCTACATATATTCTCTGGTTATCTAAATTAATAGATACACAAGCATGCCTAATTTTTCTTCCATATTCATCTTGATCCATAGAAACCCAATTTGCATTAATCCCGGCCAATCTAGCCATTGTAACATATAATACACTTTGTTCTCCACATATTCCTCTCCTGTCATTATATATCTGTCTGGCATTTTTTCTATAAACCAAAAATCTTTTTGACTTATACTCAATATTTTTATTCATCCATTGAGAAATTGCTATTGCCTTTTCCTCTTGACTTTTACAATTCGTAGTTATCTTAGATACAGTTCTTTTCATACCATAAGATGGTTTAAATACTGTCATAAATTAAACAAAACATCCATTTTATTTAGTTTAGATTCTTAGAATACTTATAAGTTTTAATAGGAAGATTTATAAACAAAACATTTGTTCTATTTTTAGCCGTTAAACTACTGAATTGTAGGAGGCATATTGGAAAAAAGTCAAATCTCAATAGCATTAAAGGAATTAAGAGAAAAAAGTCCAAAAAGAAATTTTAATCAATCAGTTGATATTCTTATAACCCTAAAAGATATTGATATGAAAAAACAAGAGAATAAGATTGAAATTTATACCATTTTACCCCATACAAGAGGGAAAAAAATTAAAATATGCGGTTTAGTAGATCAATCTTTAGCTAGTTTAGCAAAAAAATCCCTTGATAACGTAGTTTTACTTGAAGATTTTAAAAAATATGACAAGAAAAAAGATATTAAAAAACTAGCCACAGAATATGACTTTTTTGTAGCGCAAGATAATATAATGACAAAAATAGCTACCACATTCGGTAAAGTCTTAGGCCCTAAAAAAAAGATGCCAAATCCTAAAGCTGGATGTATTATTCCAGGAAATATCCCTAGTTTAGAACCAATTGTTGAAAGATTAAATAAAACTGTAAAGTTAATAAGTGGCAATGAAAAAGCCATAAAAACCTGCATTGGTAGACAAGATATGCAAAATGAAGAATTAATAGATAACATTCTTGCTGTATATTCAGCTTTAATTACTAAATTACCTAATGAAGCAAGTAATATTAAAAATGTTATGCTCAAATTCACAATGGGACCAGGATATATAATTGACAAAGGAATAAAAGAGAAATGAAAGGAAATGCTGTTATAGCCAATTGGAAGAAGAAAAAAGTTGATGAACTAATTGAAAAAATAAAAAAATATCAGATAATTGGAATCGTTGATATGTCTAATCTTCCTTCATTACAATTACAGAGGATAAGAGATTCATTAAAAGGCAGCGTTCAAATTATTATGTGCAAAAGAAGACTAATTAAGATCGCTATTGATATATGTAAAAATGAAAAAAGTGGTTTAATAGAACTACAACAATATGTAAGAGGTATGCCTGCTTTAATTTTAACCAACGATAGTCCATTCACATTAGCCAAAACTTTAAGAAAATCCAAGAGTAAAGCACCAGCTAAAGCTGGACAAATTGCGCCCAACAATATTATAATTCCTGCTGGATCCACCCCATTTAGTCCTGGTCCAATTATTGGAGAATTAAGTGCTATTGGAATAAAAACAGGAATTGAAAATGGAAAAATTATAATTAAATCAGATAGTATTGTTATTAAAGAAGGAGAAGTAATTAAACCCAACATAGCTAGCATATTAACCAGATTAAATATTGAACCAATGGAAATTGGTTTAAATATAATAGGGGTATATGAAAATGGAATTATATTCACTAAAAAAGTTTTAGATGTTGATGACGCACAATACCTTACTGATCTAAAGAATTCAATAAGAGAAGCCTTTAATTTAGCATGTTATATAAGCTATCCAACCAAAGAGAACATTATATTGCTATTAAGTAAAGCGCAAAAAGACGCTATTGGTCTAGCTGAATCACAAAGTATAATTACTAGTGAAACCTTAAAAAAAATGCTTACAAAAGCAAACTTTGTAGCAAAACATATAGCTAATAGTGCAAAATTAGATGTTAGTGAAGAATTACCTAAAAGTAATGAAATTGGCTTTAAAAAAGAGGAAGAAATAGCAAAAGATATATTAAAAAAATTACAAGAGAAGAAAATTCAAGCTAATAAAACATAATTATAAATAGGAGGTATTAAAATGGAATACATTTATACGGCAATGCTTATACATAAAGCAGGTAAAAAAATAGAAGAAACTAGTGTAACTAAGGTTTTAGAAGCAGCAGGAATTAAGCCTGATATTGCAAGAATTAAAGCCTTAGTTTCCGCTTTAGCTGAGATAGATATAGAAAAAGCTATAAAAGAAGCAGCAATTCCTATTACTATAGCTGCACCTACTACTAGTGAACCTGTTAAAGAAACCAAAAAAGAAGAGAAAAAAACAGATGATAGCCAAGCAGCAGCAGGTCTAGGCGCTCTATTTGGCTAAATTTTTTTTATTTTTTCCAAAATTTTATAAAGGAGAGTAATTTACTTTTTTAATATTATGATTAAAATAGATGTATTAGAAGATTATAAGGAAAGATTAAATCAAATTAATTCTTTAAAACTTGATTTAGATAAGATTAATGAAGAAAAAGAAATGTGGTTTAAAAAGAAAGAAGATCTAAAAAAAGAGATTAATGATAGAATAAGAGATATAAAAGAATTAAAGATTAAAAAAGACAAAGAAAATATTGAATTAAATGAATTAAAAAAGCAAAGAAACAAACATAATGACGCAGTAAAAGAATTAGTAAAAAAAGTAAAGAAATTAAAAAAAGAAAAAGATAAAGTTTTTGATAAATTTAATATTAAAATAGATCCAAGTGATATTTTAGAAAAAATTAATTTGCTTGAAAAACAAGTCGAAATTGAAACATCTTTTGCTAAAGAACAAAAATTAATGGAACAAATCAGAAGATTAAGAAGGAGTTATGATGAAGGTAGTCAAGTAAGTCATCTAATAGATAATATTAAACTTTTAGAAAAAGGAATCCAAGAGAGTAAGAAGAAAGCTGATGATTTTCATTCAAAAATACAAGACCTGACAAATAGTCCAGGTTACAATGAATTTTTAAATCTATCTCAAAAAATAAACAACCTTAAAAAAGAGCAAGAAGATGCTTTTAATAGGTTTATAGAATTTAAAAATAAATTTAACCAATCAAACAATATTCTAAAAGAATTATTTAAAAATGCAAAAGAAACTAAATCTGAAATAGATAAAAATAAAGAATTACAGAAAATGGAAAAAGAAGAAAAAAGTAAAGTAATTATGAAAAAAAAAGAAGAAGATATTGAAAAAAAATTAAAAGAAAAAAAGAAATTAACTACTGATGATTTACTTGCTTTGCAGGGTGAAATTAAATAGGTTTTTTAGAAAAATAACTATGCTTATATAATTCTTTTAAATCATCATAAATAGGGATAGAAGTTATTTTATAATATTTAATTATCCCAATCCAAATAATAGCAACATAAATTCCTGACACAAATTTCCAAAAGAAGATATGCAAGGATTCATAAGCCTCTTGACCATAATAAGTACCTATATAAATCAATAAAGCTATCCTCAATATATTCATTAAAAATATTAAAAAAAAACCATAAAAAATTATTTTTACTCTTGAATTAACCTCTTTTGTCAACATTGTTAATAAAAAGAAAAAATAATATGCAAAACCTGCAACACAGGGTTTTACTATATTATATACCTGAGAATGTACAATAAGTTGTGTATTATTTAAATGCGGATTTAATGGAAGAATCAAAAAATATGATCCATATAAAGTCAATGGTGTGAATATAATATAAAAAAATTCTAAAGGTGTTAAACAAAGAATTAATCGGATAATTAAATTTGGAAAATATTTCATAAAATATAAAGATTTTTTTATTTTAAATAACTTTTTAAAGTAAAATTTATGTAAATAATAAAAGATGGTGAATATTTTAGCAGATTTTAGTATCCAGATCATAGAAAGATTTATTGAATTAGTTAGTGCACCAATAATACATACTGAAATGTTATGGATTATGTCTCCTTTTTTAATTAGTGTAATTCTAACTGAAATCTATTATTCAAGATATAAAGAAGAAAAAACAGAATGGGGAAGTTCTTTAGAAAATAGTACGGTTTTATTATTCGTCTCTCTTGATTTATTAAGATATTTATATATCTATGACCTATTTTATGTAAATATACAACTTTCTCTAGTTTTTGCATTAATCTTTGTTGGAGTATTTTTATTTATACTAGATTATTTTCATGCACTACCCCCTGATATTGGTCTAGTAATCTCTTCAAAAGCCCCACTTAATTTTCTAGCCTTAATTGTTTTATTAATGGTCTACACAAATACCCTTTTAGATAGTTATACTATAGGAGCCATTTTAATTCTAATGGTTCTATTTTACATGGTTTTAACAATTATCCATTGGATTACTCCAAAGAATGGATAATATCATATATCTTTTCTGCACTAGAAACAGATGATATTTTTAACCTATTTTTTATAAATCTCTTTAAATATTTTATTTGTTGTTTTATTTCTTCTCTATTAAATTTATGTGGCAAATAAGTAGTTGGTTTGTATACATATGGATTAATAGAAATATAAATATTTGGAAAGAATGTTTTAAATTGATCAATAAAAGAAATCATTTCATCCAAATCTTCTTTTTTTTGGTTTGGTAAACCTACCATAAAGTATAATTTTATCTCTTTGAATCCTAAAACTTTTGCAACTCTAGCAAATTTAAAAAAGTCTTCATCTTTAACAAATTTACCTATTTTTCTTCTTAATGACTCCCCACACTCTGGAGCAATAGTTAAACTTTTTTGATTGGTTTTAATTAATTTCAATATTTCACTGTCTACTGTCTCTATTTTAATTGAAGGTATTGAGAATTTTATATTTTTTTCTATTAAATATTTTAATATCTCCTTTTTTTGCGGATGTGTGAAAGAAGCTGAATAAATTACAACTTTATCTCTTTGATTTATTTTTAAGCCTTTGTCAATGATTTCTTTTAAATCGTTAAAACTTCTATATCTTGGTTGTTGCTCTTTAAAACTACAAAAATCACATTTAAAAGGACAACCCCTCTCTACCTCAAGAATGAACGCCCTTCCAAAAACAAAATTTTTATTCATTTCATCTGGCAAAGGTTGATATAAAGGATAAAATGAACTTAATTTCGAAACAATTTTAATTGGTTTATTCTTATTTGGAATATAAACCCCAGGTATATTTAAAATATTTTTTAAAAAAATTTTTTTATCATCTGTATACTTATCTAATACCTTAGGAAGTATATCCTCTGAATCACCCAAAACAAAAAAATCCATATATGGCTCTAATGGCTTTGTATTAAAATTTACACATGGCCCACCAGCAAAAGTAATTTTAGGCCTATATTTATTTATTATTTCTATTATATTTTTTATATCTAACTCATACTGCCATGTAAAACCAACTAAATCATGATTTAATAATTTCTGTCTATCCAAAAAGATTCTTTCACATATCCAATTATCCAATTGATTAACTAAATTATATATAATTAAAGGCCCTAAACAATAAACCCCCCCATAATATAAATTAGGATAAACTATCGCCATAGTTTTTATATCTTTTTTCCATTGTTTTTCAATTAAAGGAAATTCATGCATTAGATCTATGTAAAATCTATATTTAAATATATTTTGGCTATTGAACCCCTAATAAAAAATAACTAAATCTATCTGCAACCCTAATTAAATCATCACCATCTATCCCATCCAAAATTACACAATCATCTTCCAAAGAAATTTTACTCTCATCACCTATCCTTAAAAAAATAACTGCATCTTTCTCACTAACATTACTACAATCCACCACAGGTATTTCTAAACTATTAGATCTATTAGTAGACTCAACAACAGAACTTCTAACATTTAGTTTATACAAACCAAAATTATTAGTACCTAAAATTCTATTAAATTCCATTAAAGCCAATAAAGATTTGCTTTTAGTTTCATTAATCAAATCCAAATCCTGAGTAATATAAACATCTGGCTTAATTGCAGCCTTAATTAATTCTTTTTCTCCAGCATAACTAATATTCTCTGTATCATGAGGTGAATATCTCAAAGGTATAACATACTCATAATCATCTAAATAAACATATACCTTATAAAAAGTTATATTATCTATCTGCATAACCTCAAATTTATAATCCCCATTTTTACCATGATAAATAAAAAACTGATCATCATTAACAGTCCTAAACACAAAAAAACCAATAACTAAAATTAAAAATAAAAACATTCCAATAATTATATATTTAAAAGCCTTATCGTCCTTCTTTTCTTCTAATGGAATTCTGAAATCTTCCTCCATTAAAATACCCCTAAAAACCTATAAATAAACCAATATGCTAATTTATTTAAATTCTCCTCATCACCCCTAAACACTATACAATTATCCCTTTTATCAAATATCAAACCATCTTCGGCCCTCTCAAAATAAATCATTAATGCTGATGTACTCTCTTTACAATCCTTAGGTTGTAAGCTATCACAATCATCATTATTACAACCATACATTACATTATATCCCCCAACCTTAAAGACATTATCATAAAAAGAAGCTATTGATTGTAAATCTTCATCATAAAAAAAATAAACTACTTTAGTATTTCCCAAAAAACTAGGCCCTAATCCCTCTACATCCTTCGGCGAATATTGAAATTTCATTAAATTATTATTAATATTCACCTCCCAAAAATTACCAACTCTATAAAAATAATAACCATTATAATTAAATCCATCTGATTCTTCCTCATTATCCCCACCTAAAAACATACTCCCCACCATTAAAAAAATCAAAATAAAACCAGCTATAATCACCATTCTTTTTTTATTAGAATCATTCATAAATTAAAGAAATAATAGCTTACATAAAAATATTTCTAAAAAAATAGAAAAAAAATAGAGATTTACTCTACAGTAATACCACTAACCTCTAGGCTTGTACCTTTAACTGCTACTGATGTTCCAACTAACTTATCAGCAAAATCCATATAGTTCTTCAATACTATTCCTGCTCTCCTTGTATCTTCTGCCTCATAACCTGCTACAACCATAGCATAATTATCACCATTAGCCATCAATTCAATTACTGCTTCATTCTCACTAATTCCACTATCAGCACCATAAGATGGAAAAGGTAACCCCATTAGTTGTGCACTTATTTGGTTAATAGCTGGTCCACCAATACTTAGTACATTTTTACCTGCCATATCACTTAACTCTGTATCCAACATACTTACAGCAGCAGTACTACTTCCTCCAGCATCTGTATCCTCAACAGCAGTAGCAGCTACCCTAATCTTAGCCATTACTTGATCCTCTGGAATTTCTAAGACTACTTCATCACTTGCACCATGCGCCTTTGGGTCTTTTATTACTACCCCATATTTAGTCATATGATCTTCATCTTTAGTACCTATTGTTGTGTTTGTACCTGTACCACCCCAATATAGCTCAGCTGCTTCCTCAGTATTCGCTGTCCAACCTAGAGACACCGTTTCGTTACCTCCACTAGCTTTAGCTCCAGTACCTACACCCCAAACAATACCGATATCATCTGTACCAACAGTTAAAGTATCTGTATCCTGTCCTGCAACATCCCATAATAAAGTGAAGTTATTAATTGTTGCTTCATGTAAACTCGAACCAAAGTCCAACTCCATATTAGTGCCTTTAGTATTTTGGTAATTTACTCTTAAAATATTTTCACCAGCAGCAACACCAAAAGTACCTGTGGTAGAGTTCATAGTACCCGCAAATCTCATTTTATTGTTACTATCCCTATAAAATACATCCACAGCACTTGCATCTGTTGTATTAAGACTCAACCAAACTTCTTTAGTTTTAGTATCTTGAGTTATTTGTCTCTGACCATCTATATTATCGTACTCTAATTCTAAACCTTCTGAAACATCTGTATGTATGTAAATAGATCTTTCATTTGTCTGTGTAGTAAACACAGCAGGTGTAACATCTGTATTGTTCCACGCAGCACTAAAATCTGCATTTGGTTCATACTCCATAATAACTGTCATATAATCCTCATCATCAGTTGTCAAAGAATCAAAACACAGGCTAATATAGTTATTTGGAAATTGCAAACATTCACCAGGTCCTAATGGATTGTCTCCAGCACTGTTTATATTAAAATAGTTTTTAATCCCTATATAAGGCCCAGCCATTGTAATTCCACTTACATTATTTACTACAGTAGTTGTTGTCTTTAAATCTAAATTATCTGTATACCAAATCCAACAATCATTATCTGAAGGATTTTCATCATCACATGACCCATCTCCACCAGGATAAGCGTCTCCATCTGTATAAGTATCTGAAGAATCACTACCAATTACTAGAGAAGCAGAGGTTTCTTCAGTTCCAGCAGATGTATAAAATGCCTCATCATTTGTAATCTCTATACCATTTACAGTCTCAGTACCCCCAGTAGGTATTGATTCTGTAACACCATCGACATTTATTAATACAGCATTACTACTTGATACACCCTCTAATGTAATAGTCTTCCCATCAACAACAACGCTTTGACCTGCACTTAAATAATACTCAGTACCAACATAAGCAGTAAACTTACCATCATCTGTATTATCTACATCAGTTATTTTAAGTGTTTTACCTAAAAACTTAATTTCTAAAGGCGTACTTGTAGTTGATTCTGAAACGTTTATAGATTCATCAAATGAATAAAAGTAATACACACTATTTCTTAATGCATGTAAATATACATTAGATTGATAATCATCCTCTCCAGCTGTTAAACTTGTTTGTGCACTCACATTTTTATTCTGTCCTAATACTACCCTTTCACTTACATCATACTCTTTGCTATTAAAATTTATTACCCCATCAAACAAAACATCTATATCTCCATCATCTAATTCTGTATCTAAAAAAGAACCACCAGCAATGTTAAAACTCAATGGTACATCAGCATCTGTTCCGCCCTCAACTAAGGCAGCAGTACCTCCACTTGATGAAGAATCTTGTGGCAAACTTCCTTGTATATCTGTTGCTGCCAAATTATCTTCTGCAGCTGCACCAGATCCAACTACTAAAACTGTATCTTGACCACCAAAGCCCATTCCATTTGGATAATCCTTTAAATCCAATGCCAGAGCCCCAGTCATTGTCATTCCCATCATTGCAACACCTGCACCTACTGCAGCTACCTTCTTTAGTGTCTTCCGCAATGCGAACTTTTCTTGCATATTTCAAAACACCTCCGTATTTTTTCCCTTTTTTTGGGCAATTATTAACTTAATTTCTCTAAGAGCTAACACGCCCTAATTAATATTGAGTCACATTTTCTGTTTATAAATACATATATACTTAAGAATATAAATCACAAAATTCCTCAATATAATCCACTTATAAGCCTTATAGAACCAGTCTAGTCCTTATAACATATCTTCAAATTAACCTCAAAATACCTTCCCTCTTCTTGAATAAGATAAGGACCAGAACTAACCCCATAATCACATCCACCAATCTTTAAAAGCTCAGATTCCCTCTCTTTAATAACAAACAAATATTCATCCTCTAAAACCCTATCATAAACCCCTTTAACAAATTCATCTAAATATTCACAAGCATCTTGCTCACATAATTGCATATCATCCGCACACAAAAGTATTGCCTCTTTCATCTCTCTATCACAAACCCTTAGATTCATTAAAGCCTTTACAGCATTTATAGTCTGAATCTGTCTAATATTAACCTCTATTTGAGTATCTGGTTTCTGAGTACTACAATATTTCAAATAAAACACCCCACCAATAATTATCAAAACCACAACTACTAATAAACCCATAATCTCAACCTGTCCTTTTTTCATTATTCTTCATACTGTCGCTCAAAGAGCACAGTATAACCACAAGAAAATCTTTGATTTTCTGTGCACCAAAAATTCTATGAATTTTTTAGTGTCTTCCGAGGTTATCGGATTAAATATATCCCTCAATCACCATCTCCCCTATTCCATATTGATCTTTATCATTTATATAAACACTCACAGGAGTCTTTCTAACTATTTTCATATAATCATAACTCTCAGGAATATTTTCATATAGTATCCAAACACCACATTCAACACTATTAACTGAACAAATCCTTGAATTCTCATAAGGATATAATAATCTAACAGTTATATTCCTATACCCATATTGTTGTTTATAATACCTATCTTCTAAACTTAAAGCATTAAAAGCCAACATTTTAGCACTATCTAAACACAAAACATCACTCACCCCATAATTACTACAAACCACCTCAGGCGACAAAGAAAAAGTATACATTAGATTATTGAATTTATCCCTCTCATAATCTTTATTTTGATTATCAATATCAGCCAATAAATACCTATAAAATAATATCAATCCCAACAAAATTAACAATACAACTATAAAAACAACCATAATAGTTTGTTGCGTCTCTAACTGCCCTTTTTTAAAAGACAACAGCACAGCCCCTGCCCCCCAATTCTTTATTCTGAACAACAACAAAATCATTCAATTGTTTAACCATATCTTCATCTTTTTCCTCAGCAAATTGACTCAATTTTTCTAAACTCAACTGAATCTGAGAATAATCACATTTACTATCTATAATTAGTCTGTTTAATATAGAAGCCTTCAAAGCATATAAACTAACAACCTTACTTAATCTATTAAATGCCCTATTCTTCATACAACTATAACTAGAATAATCCCCGCTATATATAGCACCAAACATCAAAGCCTCACTAAAATAATTATCCTTATACTGATTTCCATCTTCAATAAAAACTAATCTTTGATTATCTCTATCTATATACATAACTTGAGCATCTAAATTTAAACTAGGTGCAGCCTGAGTAATAAAGATAATTTTAGGATTTTTTTTATTCTCAATATCTAACTCCATATTTATTCTAGAATAATCAACATACTTAACATTAAAAACATCTGGTAAATCTATATTTTCCAAAACATCTGCTGCAGTACTAGAATCATAGACTATATAAAACACTTTATTAGGATCTGCTAAATAAACAAAGTTCGTTATAAAAAAACCCTCATTCCATTCATTTATCCAAGCATCAAAAGATCTAGTCTGATAATTCCTATCAGAAAACAAAATAATATCCCCAAATTTATGATCATAATAATCATTCACCAAATAATAAGCCTCCTCTTCATCACATCTCATATCAATCTTAACAATTAATCCCAAATCAAACATATCATCATCTAAATATAATTCACCAGCCTCCAATGTACTCAACGCCTGATCAAAAGCCCTACCAGCCTGAGCACTTAATTTCTTCTCCTGTAATTCTACATACTTAAAAACAAACATTATAAAAAATGCTAATATAAACACCCCAGCAACTAAAACAAAAATCCAATTATATTCTACACCCTGACCTCTTTTTTGCATAAAACAATTTATCATCAAAAATTAATAAACTTATTGGAAAATTCCTCAAAAATTTGTTTACTAGACAAAAAAATATTCTTTTAGTAAAATATTTATCTGGGTGACAAAGGTTGAACCCTTACTTTATCCCCAATATTCTCCAAGACAATATTTAACTTCCCCCTAGATGTATCAAAACATAAAGGATTTAACTCAAACATAATTTCTTTAATTCTAATTGGTGAAGCATCAACACAATCATCATCTGAAGAGAAAAAAATATTTCCAGCATCAGGAATAGTTTCAATAGTATTTTTAATATCACTATTTTTCGCAACATAATCATCCTTTCTATTATTATTAAAATTACAATTATCACAAAAACAAACCTCTCTTATTCCATTAGGAACAGAAAATTCAGCCTTAGCATTACTTCCCTTACTTAACAAATAAATCTCTTCAACCTTCATTTTCAAATCTTGATGAAATTTAACTGTATCAACCTTTTTACCAAAACACCATGTCTTTCCAATCATATCAAAACCAAAATAAATTATTACACCCAAAACAACCATAGCAAAAATCCAAATAAAAATTTGAGAAGATATTCCTCTTTTATTCATACTCAAATATTTATTTCTTTATTTAAAAAGATATTCTTAATTACCCTTTAAAATAAAGTATAAAAAAATAAAGGGTAAAATTTATATATAAGTTATTCTTAATAGTATCATGGTCTACATTTACAAAAAAATAATTGGAAATAAAGAATATTACTATCTTAGGGCATCAGTTAAGAAAAAAAATAAAATAGTTACCAAAGATATACTTTATTTAGGAAATAACCTAAATTCAATCAAATCTAAGATAAACGAATTACCTAAAAAGTATACTGATGAAATTAGAAAAACATATAAAACAATCAATAAATTTCTAGAATTAAATCACTTCTTAGAAAAAATAAGAGACTCGAAATTAAAACAAGAGGAATTTTTATCTAAAGAATTATTAGAAAATATTGAAGCATGTAGATTACATTGGAATAATGTTTTCAATAAATTAGATTCCAAAACAAAAAATGAAACTCTAAAAAATTTTATAATAGACTTTGCTTTTAATACAACCTCTATTGAAGGAAATACAATTTCATTAAAACAAGCACAAAATCTTTTACTAAATAATCTAACTCCTGCAAATAAAACATTAAGAGAAATCTATGATCTACAAAACACAGAAAAAGTATTTTTAGATTTACTTCATAAAAAAAATTTAAATCATGAACTTATTTGTGAAATTCATGATTCTTTAATGGATAATATTGATCTAAGAAAAGGCTATAGAACCGAAGAAGTTAGAGTTTTAAAATCAAATTTCAAATCAACCCCAGCAATATTCATTAAAACTGATATGGACCTTTTAATAAAATGGTACGAAGAAAACAAAAATAAACTCCATCCCCTAGTCTTAGCTGGAATCTTTCATCATAAGTTTGAAAAAATCCACCCTTTTATGGATGGAAATGGTAGAACAGGTAGAATGCTGATTAACTGGATTCTTTTATCTAATAATTACCCCCCATTAGTCATAAGGAAAAAAAATAGAACAAAATATCTCTCAGCATTGAACAAAGCAGATGCAGTAAACTTAACTAAAATTAGTGAATTATACAACCCTTTAATAGAAGTAATAAGCATAGAATACTATGAAAATTATTGGAATATATTTTTATAATTACCCTTTAAATTAAAATATAAAAAAATAAAGGGTAAACTCCTAAAAGTAAAAATAATTACATTATATCAATAACTACATTATTCATATCATTAGCATAAACATCTCTACAAGCAATATAATATCTTGGCTCACCACCCTGCACTTTAAACACATTCCCATCCTTAATCATATCTATTCCTTCACCATACTTAAATGATTCCTCTAAAGAATACTGACAAAATCCATCCTCATTTAATTCAATATTAACTATAGTAGGTGACGTTGAAGTATCTTCATAAACCCTTTGAACAATAGGCGCAGTTATATCTGCTAATATACTAAATGAAGTCTGATTATAAACAACATTTCCAGCAACATCATAACAACCAACATAATAAGTATGCTGCCCTGAAACCAAATATAATGGCTGTTCATGAATACTTATATTCCCAGTTGAAATAAATTCTGAATCCATTCCTTGAACATTATTCTTTAATGTCTCTTGTGAAGTAAATTTACATATTGCTGAACCATCTAAATTAGCACCCCCATCAGTACCAACCTGCAAAGTTACATTAAACATTCTTTCTGAAGTAAATATATCTCCCTTTGGTAAAACTGTTTTAATCAACAAATTATCACTTCCCTTTAATCTAACCTTAAATGATTCCATATTATAATTACCAGCCAAATCTTGACATTTTACAAATATATCTTTAAATTGTCCCCCCCTTAAATTAATCCCTGAAATCCCTTGGCCTATATCTCCTACACCATCAGTACTAAATAAACAATCATAATTTCCCAACAAATCAGGATAATTTGGAGATTTACAAGTATTTGTATCTGGCATATCTGTATATTTTTGATCTATCCATGACCATCTACATTCACCTGGTTCATTAGTGAAAACATTCATCTCAGTCTCATTCACACCTGAATTAATATACACTTCTTCCCCAACTGAAGTAGTTAAAATAACTGGTGCAGTTAAATCAGGTTCTTGCGAAACATGCATTTTTATCACATAATCCTTATCATTTGTATTACCCGCAGCATCTACACACCTTATAAATATCTGATATTCTGATCCTCCCTTTGTTAGTTCTAAAAATTCTCCATCAGTAACATTCTTAGTATCTGGATAGGCAATCAATTGCTCGTGGAAGTAATTATAATTTGATCCACCAAAATAATAACTTGGCATATTATCATATAACACACTATGCTCAAAACTCATCTTACATTGTGAAGGTTCATTTGTTTGTATTCCAATCTTAATTGTTGAATAAATTGGATACTCTTGAGTTACCTCTAAACCACCTGAAACTTCTTTTATAAAAGATCTATAATCCTCATCAAATGCTTCTAACCAAGGAACTATAGTTGGAGAATTTGCATCATATTTACTAATACTTACACAAGTCTCTTCTTCACTACCTTTATTTAATAATTCACAACTTGCACCCAAAGATTTACATCTATATTCTGAACAAGCTAATGAAGCCCTGAAACTTGTTTTTTCTTCATCTTCATCAATATAAAAATTAGGATTACATTCTTCACATCTATCAGTTTCTCTAGGAGCAACCCAAGGATTACATGTTCCAGTTATCTGAATTACCTCAGTTTGAGCTGCAGCCAAATCCACAATTCCATATACCATCTGTGACCAAGCAATTCCATTAAATGCTGAACCAACTATTGCACCAGCAGAACTAGCCTTTGTCAATGAAGTTGAAACACCCCCAGCAAGCCTTTCAGCAGCCAATTTATCATTTGCAGCATTAGCAGCACCTTGTACAACCTTTGAATTAGCGTCCCCCATTATCAAACCCGTCAGTTTCTGTTGCAGAGGCCCGGTCACCGTACCCACTCCAATTTGTTTTATTGTTTCTGGAATAACCTCCCATTTACTAGTTTCTGTATTATATTTATAATCTGCAATAACTTCTTGACCTACATTATTTTCACCTTTTATCTTAGTTGTTACACCTTTAAGTGTAGAACCCCTTGATTTATAAGCTGAAGCTTCAGTAGCTTGTGCCTCAAGACTATCTTCAGCACTAACTTCATAGATTGGCTGGCCTGTAATAGAATCTATTTTAACAACCTGTCCCCCCCCCTCTGATGCTACTTGTGGTTGGCCTCCTATATCTAATTTGAGTGGTGGTAATCCGAAGATTGAGGGGGGATTTTTTACTGTTAGTTGTTGTAGTGCTGGTGATTGTTGTGATGCTGGTGTTACTGATTTTTCGTTTACAGCAGCATCAACAATCGGAGCAGCTTTACCAGCAGCAGGAACTAAAAAGCTAACTAACAAACCTAAAGGACCACCACCCCTTCTTAATCCTTCTTTCCACCCTGCTTCATAACCATAGAAAGCAGTACCAGCAACTGAAGCACCCAAAGAACCAACAATTGTTGTCATTAAAAAAGATAAATACTTCTGACTAAATGAAGGATCTTTTTGTTCATGTATTCCATCAAAAAACTCAACTCCTTTTTCCCAATCAGGATCTGTTAAATTCAAATAATCTTTTCCTTCATTTACTTTCATCATTTCTTCACGTAAAAACGAATAATATTCTACCTCTGGATCAATCTCACCATAACTAAGAAAACCATCTATACTTTTTTCACCTAAAAAATTATAATCAGCACCACAATCACCATGTGCCCTACAAATATTATTTATTGATTGTAAATATTCTTCTGATAAACATTCCTTTCCAGAAACTAAAATCCAACCCCTCGGAGCAGTCTGTACAAAAGCTAATAGGTTACTTGCCAAACCTCCACCCGAAGTAGCCCAAGCAATAGCACCAAAAGAAGCAGCAGTTCCAATCCCCATAGTCAAACCAGAAACGATAGCACCAACAGCACCCATAATTAAACCAGTAAAAAATCCCCCAAGCACTGGACTATCACAAGTAGTCAAAAGTGCATTCCAACCATTACAAAACAATACAACAGGACAAGTCGCAGTTGCTTGTGAACAAATATCCGCCCCTTCACTTTCCCAAAACTTAAATCCTGGCGAAACTTTAGGAACACATCTACCCATCCAACTACAATCCCTAGTCACCCTATCAGTACAACAATATTCATCAGCAACTAAAGCCTCCTCATAATCAAAAGCATCCATAGAAAATGAATTAGCAGTATTACATTCATTACATAAATCCCAAACATTTTCAACACATCTAGCCTCTGTTAATTGACCCTCTTCATTATTTTTTTTAATAATATCCACAGTTCCATCAACACAAAATTCCTTTCTAAAATCAGCACACGGTTCATTAATCTCCTTACCATTAATACAAACAGATCTATAATATCTTGAACCAATAGGATCCTTACCTCCAGGCTCTAAATCCTCATCCATATCCTCTGAATCATACATACACCAAGATTCTCCATTAACAACATCTCCTAATTCATCCAAAGAAGTTCCAACATAATCCTCAAAATCTAAAGAAGTTTCAAAGCAGTTTAAGTTTTCACAAGTATATTCATCATTCTCTTCTGAATCACCACATAAAAAACCAGAACCATAATCACATTCCTCTTTCAAACCCTCTTGATTACCACAAGAATCAAACCAATAAACATTATCCTCATTCTCTAAACAACCAGTATTTTCAGCATTTCCATCACCACCATATTCAGGATTAGCAGGAGCACAACTGCAAAAATCTAATTGACTGCAATATTTACCAGAAAAAAATCCGCTCTTATCCCCCTGTTCAACCTCACAACTTCCCTTTGTAGTATAAGTACAAGTCGCATCAGTAGAAACACAACAACCCTGTTCAGCACTTCTAACAATATCCAAACACTCAGCCTCAGTTAAAACATCTTTTCTAAAATCCATCTCTAAATCAGGAAATATTGCACTCTCAGCCTTACATCTAACCTCAGTAACAAAAGCAGCTTGAGTACCAATAACACAACATCCCTTAGTACAAGCATCAACAGATTCACACGTAGAATCAGATTCAATTAAACCACCAGCAGCCTCACAAGCTGCTCTAGGATAATTAGCATAACAATAACCATCACCATTCTGATCATAACAACATGAAGGTTGACAATAACTCACCTGATCACAACTTGTAGGTGTCGCCCCAAATCCCTTAACACATTGAGTTTGATCAACATATTCACATGAACCACCTGAAACAGTTCTCTCACAACAAACATTTGCAGCTTCAACTGAATAAACTGAAAACAACATTCCAATAATCAATACAATCTGAAACAACGCCCTTAACTTCATGCATCAACACCTTCTATAGCAAATTGAAAAGTATAATCCTTAGCCTTAGGTTTAATAATATACACCTCATCTGGATATGGTTTATCAACCATTATCTCAAACTCCCCCCTATTCTCCAACATATACGGTATAGTTTCAAAATCCCCTCCAACAGCCCTTTGTTGCAAAATATCATATACCACATCATACATTCCCCCAAGAGGAATATCATCTCTATTCAAAAATAAAGGATCTAATGTTTGTGTAATTTCTGATTTACTCATTGTAACCGGATAATCAACATTAACTAATATCCTATCATCTAAAATCTCAACAACTGAACTAATAGAACCAAAATTATAATCATAACCTGCTAAAAAACCACCAACTAAATTTTTATCAACACAATCATTCATTCCCGTTGTAATTGCATCCATCATTTCATCCTCAATTTGTTTTTTAGTTCTTAAATGATTCAAACAATTATCACCAGGAAGATTAGAACATAGATAAGCAATCATATCACCTTTATATAATAAATAATTATCTGGACTTAAAACCCCACCCCTTAATCCAAAATTATTTAACACATCATCACTAACACTATTAATACACTCCATAGCATTTTCTTTAACAGGTTGCATTTGATTTCCCAAAAATATTTGTGGAGCAATACCTAAACCTTGAACATTATACAAATAATACCCTAACCCTACTAAAATTAATAAGACAACCCCAATTATAACAAAAATAGTTATCTGTCCCCTTTTATTATTCATATATTTACAAAACAAATTTAGTTTATAAATATTTTCTAAAAAATGGCTCTGTCCTAAGTCTCTAATAACCATTTCCAAACAGGTTTAACTAAAATCTTCTTATCTTCTATATTAATTTCATCCATTTGATCATTCGTTAAAATTAATCCTTCTTTTAACTTAAATATTTTCAAAGCCTCTAATAAACCATTTACTTCTCTTATTTTATTTTCTTCATTTAAAACAAAACAAACCTGAACACATTGTTTTATTTGATTCTTTTCTTTTATAACAAAATCACATTCATTTTTTTCTTTAAAAAAATATATTTCCTTATTTTTTCTTCTTAAATTCAAAAAAACAACATTTTCAAGCATCCTTCCATAATCCTTTGAAAAAGAAACAGAATTGTTAGCAGAAAAACCTGTATCTATAGAATAAACCTTCTTAGGTCTCACTTGTTGCTGTTTGTAAGAATAACTAAAAGAAGGCACAGTAAAAATTAAATAAGAATTCTCAAAATAATTAATATAATCTATAACACTTTGAACAGATTTAACATCAAAAACATTCTTCAAAGAATTATATGAAAATTCCTTACCAACATTATTAATTAGGTGAATAGCAATCTTATTCAAAATATTAATGTTTTTTATTCCAAATCTAACAGCAATATCCTTTAATAGAATATCTGAGAATAATTCATTAAGAATCAAAGAATTTTCTTTCTTTAAATATTCAGGAAACCCTCCCTTAATTACATAATTACTAAAAGATTCCAGAGAAGCCTTCTCCTTTCTCATAAAAAGATATTCAGAAAAAGAAAAAGGAAACATTTCTATAGATAAATGTCTTCCTGTTAATTTAGTTCCCAATTCCAGGCTTAAAAGAGAAGCATTCGAACCAGTAATAACTATTTTTTCTTTTTTATCTATTAAATATCTAACAAATTTTTCCCATTTATCTACACATTGTATTTCATCAAAAAAATAAATACATCCCTTCCCATAAAGTTCTTTCATTATCTCATCTATTTTAGTAAAATCTGAAAGATCAAAACCATCTAACCTCGGGTCTTCTAAGTTCAAATAATAACCCTTTTTTTGTTTATTAAGCATTTGATAGAGAAAAGTACTTTTTCCACACCTCCTAATCCCAGTTATTAATAAAGCGAAAGAATCTAAAATTTCCACTTTATTCTCTCTTAATACACCCAAATCCAATCGCTTTAAAAGTTCTCTTTGGGAAAGTACAATTTCTTTCAAAACATCTTTAAATATCATAATCCTACAAAAAGAATGATGTATTTAAATGTTTCTATTCACAATAGAAAAAAGATTCTATCTGTAATAGAAACATTATCAGTTATTATTTTCATTCAAAAAACTGATTAATAAGTCCATCAAATTCTTCATTGTTCCTAGTTTTAATATCTTCAGGATTAACATAAGCAACCCGATCTTTTAGACAACTATCACCACATGGA